>MDTB01046779.1_pt1 | contig 12171 bp, 10 predicted proteins | sample 811161 | NCBI WGS metagenome assembly MDTB01 (sample SAMN05326650, study PRJNA326480) | marine metagenome | isolation source: seawater | place: Mediterranean Sea | collected 2009 | reverse complement strand
TTGGAGACACAATCAAGGTCATGTCAATCATTACAGGTGTTGCAAATAAGAGATTAGATGGCCAACTTATCAGTGCAGATATGCTTGGAGAAGCCCTAAATATCGCTAGAAAGGCCACAAATCAAGGAAATCGTGGTCTTCAAAGATTCGATTAATTAGCAATCGAGTATCGGTAAGTTTCAAACCATACGGGTGTTGACGGTAAATCATGGCAACCAACCTTAGGTTACAATCTGCGGGATTAGTCATCTTGCTTCTAGTGAGTTCAATTGGTGCTCCTACATCTGCACAATTTGTAGATCCAAAACAACCAACTGTTGATAATAATATAATGTACATTTATGGAACTAGTGACTTATCTAACTGCTTCATGCATTTTGATGGTAATGATTCTACTGGTTCTGCAGAAGAAGGATACGGTGAACAGGTTTGGCCAGAACAAAATGGACAACAAATAGAAATGGATTATACATGTAGATTACAAGAGAACTTCAAACAAGATATGTATCTCCAGCCTAATTCAACAATCAATATTATTCTGAACTTCAATATCGATGCGAGAGGGCAGTGTAATGCTAATTCTGTTTGTGAAAACCTAAATCTCACTCTATACAAGGGTGGAATTGAACTAGCAAAACAAGAGTTCCCTGCAGTAGACACAAGTGGAAATGACGACTCTATCAGTTGGAACATTGATGTTGATAGAAACATGACTAGATTCAATAGAAGCGGAGAAGAACCTCAACTTAGAGTGGAATTTTCTAAGCCAGGAGCGCAGGATACTTTCACAAATTGTTTTGCCTTCCTTTGCGGAGGATCTTTCAGAATGTACTACCATACACCTGGAAATGACTCAGCAGAAGTAAACTTCCCTGTAATGAATCAATCAATGCCTCCAGTAGATGAAGATGAAGGAGGCCTCGGTGCTGTCAGTGACGCATTGCCAGGATTCGGATTAATGGCAGGTATGGCTGCACTGGCAATGGCAGCAGTGGCAAGTTCGAGAATAAGTAAAAAGGAATAAATTTTACCAACTATATACGAATGATATATATGTCAAATGATTAATCGAATCGTCAGATGTTTGAAAGAATTCAATCGACACCTGCTAAGATATGCCTGATATTGACTGCCTTAATTACAGGTATTTATGCCTTGAACTTCATGTTCTTTGCTGACTGTTATGTAATAGGAGGAGATGGATGTTTCACTTTACTCTCTAATGAAGCTGCTGAAGGAACTCAAGCATGGGGTAATGGAGGTCCAGAAACTGCATTTAATGGACTTTTAATGCTTGGAGTAACACTTTCTACGCTACTTATGCTTAATGAAGGAGCAAAGGGAATGTGGAGAATGATGATTCCAGTAATCATTGGTACTGCTGCAATGACTTACAGTGTAGTAGTCAATGGAGACTTCACAGATGCTAATGAAGCACCAAAATACGTAGTTCCATTAGTTCTAGTAATTTACTCTGCAGCATACTACTTCCTGATGGAAGAAGGTGTTAATGAGGGAATTGAAAACTGGTTTGGAGGAATTAAAGTCGAAGATAAAATAGCTATGGTTTCATTAGTTCTTCTTGTATTAATGGGATTATTCTATTCATTAAGAATGATTATTGATCCTGCGGCAGTGATTGCAGATGGAGAAACAGCGCTAAACTACATGGCTGGTGCTGATGGAATGGGTGCACCTTCAGAAGCTACAGTTGGAGTATCTGGAAGTTTGATTTTGATTTACACACTATGGGCTGCTAATGTTCTCTTTGAAGGAGCAACTGGAAAGTGGGCTATTATACATCCATCTGCTTTTGCATGGATTGCTGTAACTATCTCAACATATGTTGGACTGGTCGCTGGAAATGTAAGAAATATTAGTGATGGAAATCAAATAGATATTATTGCTGGACCTTTAGTAATGCTTCTAGTTCTATTATCCTACTATCGTCTTAAGGATGAGGGAATGGAAGATGGAATGACAATCATGGGAGAACCTGCAGAAGGTGATTTCTTCTCAACTGCAGCACTTACTTTTGCTCTTATAATCGGAGCATTATTTGCTGTAAGTGAGATCTTCATGTAAGATAAAAGTACTAATTATCTTCATCTGACCACCAGTCATCTGGTTTGTCTTCTACCTCTGGTTTTTCTTCAGCCCAGTTTTCTCCTTTTAGGAGAGAATCCTGTAGTTCCTTGAGAGTGATATAGCCATCTCCATCAACATCAAATCTATCGAACTCATCTCTTAGTTCTTTAAATTCAGATTTGCTTGTTACATCAGGATATAGATCTTCCATCCACTCCTCGAAAGATAGCTTTCCATCACCATCTTTGTCTACATCATTCATGATCCCTTTAGCTATTGGAAAAGTAAATATCCTTCCAATAGATAAAAATCTACTAGGTTTACTTATTCCAGAACGAGATGTTCGTAGGACTATCTCATTGCCATTCTTCACCATTTTTCCAAAACCAAGTATATGCATCAAAGTCTGCCAAATAAAAGCAATAATAAACAATGATAATGGAATACCACAAAATATGAAAGGGAATATATTTCCATCTTCAATATATATCATGTAAAACAAGAAATCAAAAAATCCTATTGCAGCTATGACAATACCTAAATTCTTGAAAATCTCACTTGTAGACATAATTTTATCATTCGGACGAAAATTAATTTCTGACATGTAAAAATCTCCTGATTTGATTACAAAGAATCTACAGAGACTTCTATTTCTTCACCGGATTCTAGATCTTTAATTTTGACCTTTCCTTCTTTCCACTCATCAGGCATAACCATGACAAGACGTTGGGCTCCCGATCTTTCTGCATGTTTAAATGCCCATTTTAACCTCTTATCTTCCAGAACTAAGTCAACAGATTTACCAGTATTCCTAAGTGATGTAGCAACAGACATTGCAGCATTTCTCAATTCTGGACTTAGAGAAATTACGACATCATCGACGCCACCAATTAGTTCTGGAACTAGTCCTTTTTCTGCTAATAATTCCATTATTACCATATCTCCAAATCCAAATCCTGTTGCTGGCAAATCTTTACCGCCTAAAGTGGAAAGTAATTTGTCATATCTTCCACCACCACAAATGGCTCGTAACTCACCGGCTCTATCGTGTGCTTCGAAAACAGGTCCCGTATAGTATGCTAATCCTCTGACTATAGATGCATCAAATTCTATCCAACCGGATATTCCATACGCTTCCAAGGCTGAAAATAAACTTGTTAGCTCAGTTACTGCAGCACTTTCCTTACCGAGAATTTTCTCTAATGAATTCATATCTTTGATTGCAAGTGTGGATTGAATGGTTTGAATAGCAGTCTCTTCTAAACCTAAATCTCCTAACTGCTCACTTACCACATCAGCAGGTAATTTATCCATCTTATCTACGATAATACAGGTCTTAGCAAATATATCTCCTTCTAATCCGAGAGAGCCTAATACCTCTTCCAAAACTTTACGACTACTCATTTTTATGACTAAATCTTCTTCTGTAAGACCAACACTTCTGAAAAATGTGACCAACACTGAAATTAATTCTACATCCGCTGAAATCTCGTCTATACCCCAAATATCTACATTCCACTGATAGTGTTCTCTACCGCGACCACGCTGAGTTCTCTCATATCTCCAACACTGAGGTATCGAATACCATTTGATCGGCATTGGAAGTGCGCCAGCCCTAGACATTACCATTCTAGCCAGTGAAGGTGTCATCTCAGGCCTCAAAGCAACCTTACGATCACCTTTATCTTTGAAATTATACAATTGCTGAGTAATCTCCTCTCCTTGTTTTCTAGTGTAAAGCTCTTCACTCTCTAATACAGGAGCGTCATATTCCTGAAAACCATGCAATAGAGCGGCATCATCAAAATTATCGAACAGCCAATTTCGAAGCCTCATATCCTCCGGATAGAAGTCCCGAGTACCTCGAACGCCTTGTGCCATGATTATTCCAACAGACAAAGCCACTTCAAGCCTTACGTCGTTCACGGAAGTTTTCGAGCCTTTCTTTACGTGTTACACGCCCGTCAGAAAGTGGGAATGCATAAAATCTGAGACCTAAGAATGTGAAAAATCCAAATGCTGTTGTATTTATTGCCCAAGATAGTAACTCTCCTAATTCAATAATCTCTACTAAAATGTAGAAAGTTGCAGTTGAGACTATCCAAAGAACTGTATAAACAATCATCATTTTAGTAAAACTTGTTTTTATGTTAGAATCGGACTCAAAAGTTAACCAACGATGTAATACAAAGGCTTGAGCAGAACTAATCGCAAAAGAAACGGCCCAACCAAATGTTTCTGGAGAACTTGTAACAGTCAAATAATTAGAAAAAAACCAATATAAACCTGCAAATATGGCTACATTTATACAACCAACCGCACAATACATCACATACTCTCGTAATAACTTGGTCCAAGGATATTCTTCGCTTACAATCCTAGACATTTTATTCACAAAATATTTTACGACTGAGAAGACCATGGTAATTGATGCAGAGTATGTGTTTGTGTCTCTCCATATTCATTTACAAATGTCTCAGGTAATGATTCACCAACTTCTACGATGAATGGATCTTCACCTCCGGGTAATGTATCAATTGATACTTCAGCACCAACAGGAACATTTCTGTAAAGTGGACGCGGTTCTAAATCCCAACTAGGTGGCCAAATTGTACCGTTCATAGAAAGAACTCGATTAACTAAAATATATTTATTCATACTAACGAATAAACCAGCTGTGATACCCCAGAATAATAGAATTATTGTAATTCCATCTGCATTAGTAGGATCCCATGGATTATTGACATTCAGAATAAGATCACTGAAGTATGATAATATTAGAACACCAAACATAATTGGGAATCCAAGATACATGATGTAGTCCCACCATTTTCCAATCCACCAATCGTTATCACCTGTATTGATGAAATCGTCACGGAATGATGAAACTCCGTTATCTAGATAATCTCTGAAACTAAAACCGGTTATATCATTCTCATCTTGCCAAACTCTGTATCTATTCCAACCATATTTCCAGATAGAGTAAGCAATAAATAATCCGCTAAACATTAATCCATATCCCCAGATATGGTCTTGAACTTCTAAAAATTGTGGGAATGCAACGCCGGTATCTGGATCTACTAAAATCCATAGAGCTGCACTTGGTAATCCGAACAAGAAGATTGCTAGAGTAGTGAAACCTACTGCTTTTTTCCTCTCGATACCATGATCAACGAAGTTTCTAACACATAGTTCTACAGTTGAAATCATAGATGTCAGTGCAGCAAATGATAGTGCTAGGAAGAACATTGTTACCATTAATAGTTGAACTACTGGGCCACCGGGTGCTTGAGCAAAAACTTCTGGAAGTACTAGGAATGTGATTGCACTGCTACCGCCACTAACTGCTCCTAGAGGGTCATCACTAACGGAGAAAACAGCCATCATTACAGTCAAACCAGCGATAATGGAAATACTATTGTTAGCAAGGCACATTGTTGCTGCATTGAGAGTAGTATCCTCATCCTTTCTCATGTATACAGAATAAGTAATCGCCATCCCCATTCCGGCAGAACATGACCAAGCTGATTGTGATAACCCGTTGATCCATGTTTCAGGCTGAGTAAGATATTCTGGTTGAATACTAAACATGTAGATGAATCCATCTAATGTACCATCATCTAAATCCATTACAAAAGATAGGAAAAGTGCTGCGAATAATAGGATGAAAAGTGAAACCATTAGTGTTACGTTTACTTTCTCAATAGCCTTTGCACCTTTCCAAATTGCAGCCATAGTAATCAAGACAGACAATGTTTGGAAGAAAATTACTTGTGACGGATCTTGTAAGAAATCATTCCACACCTGAACTGTATCTACTTCTGAACCAAGTCCACCTCGGACAGCAGTTTGGAAATAATTTATGCACCATCCAGTTACAACAGCGTAGTAGAATCCTATCGCTGTTGAAATCCATGCTGTCCACAATCCCATCCAAGCAAATCTGTTACCTGCGAAAATTCTGAAAGTTCCAACAGTACCAGTTCTACTTCTTTTACCTAAAGCGAATTCAGCAATAATCAAAGGAACTGACCAAAGGAACAAGAAAATAAGCCATGGTACAAGGAAAGAGCCTCCTCCATTAGCACCTACCATTCTAGGGAAACGCCAAATATTTCCTGTACCGATTGCAGCACCGATTGTAGCAAAAATAAGCCCTAATCTTCCACTAAACTCATCAGAGCCTGCTTCACCTTTAGCTTCCATTAAGCTTCCTCCAAATTACGCATTTCAGGAGGTAAACCAAGAACATCTCGTTCATCATTAAACATCTCTTTCAATGTATAACCTAGACCGCCCCAAACCATTGTTGCAATTAATGAGAACATTAGAAGAGCAAGAACTGCTGAACCAAATGAGGCTCTATACGGAACTGATAATTCATAATAATTGGGCCCCTCTTCGACTGTAGGATAAGAAAATGGGAATGCTCCATTAGTAGTTCCAAGCATTGCTTTGTAGTGAATTTTTCCTACTGAACTATCGGGTACTGGAATCTGAGCCTGTAAAACAGTACCATTACTGCCGTCTAAAAGTTCACATGAGTTTCCAACATCAACAAAACCGGACATTTTCCATGGAACGGTAATCCATTCAGTTGGACCAAAATCATCTTGTTGTCTAGTTGGTTCTACGAATCTCCACATTAGATGAGTGTAGGTCATATTTGTAGTGTATGGGAAAGTAGAATCAAGACAGAAATCAATTGGTATTTCTCCATTCGAAGGTACAGAAACTAGATCAGGAGAGGCTAGCCACTGAGATGCGGTAGTATTCTCAATTCCAACAACTGCCCTATATCTAGGATCATCAGCAATCTCTATCATGTAAAATGGGACTCCTAAATTACGTACTGCAGTGTGAGCAATATCTTCTGGGAATTCATGGAAAGCGATACCTATTTCCATCGTGTAACAGTATGAATCATGAACGCCATAATGCCAATCACAGAAGTCACCTGTTGTAGGATATAGATCTGAGGATTGCATTGGTGCGTATGCAGTCATGTCACCCATTAGATTCCCATGATATTCTAGAAACTCTTGATCCGGATTGTCGCAATCTTGGCAATGTCCCCAAGGCCACAATACTAATTCAGAGTATGAATGCCATGTCAAGGTTGACTTAAATTCTGAAGAACCATCACCATTGTCGTCATTCATCTCTGTCATATCTTGGATGAACTTAGTTTCAGGCTCACTGTTACCTCCTAACCAATCTTCATCAGTCAATCCATCAGCATCGTCATCTTTACCGTCAACATGATCTTCATTCAGTCTGCCATCTTCATCTTGATCTACAGTATCTACAGGACCATTGTAAACATCATTATTCGCTCCAGCTTCACCAGCGTAGCACATTCCAGGGAATAAAGGCCCTGTTGCACCTAAAGGCGCTCCCCATTCATATTGGTAGTTTCGATTTAGATCCACTCCATCACAGGTTGGATCAACTTGTTCATCGATATCTGGAAGAGGAGTTACTCCAGTGACTGTGTTATCACGAAGATTCTTTCTCCAACCACTACGATAGCAGGATTCCCAAGCTGATTCTCCACAATATTCCTCTCTATCATAACGATTTCCATCTACATTAAGCATTGGAATCAAGTAAATCTCTCTTGTATTTACCATATCTGTGATAAATTGTTCAGAAAAATCTTCATCAACTCCTAAATCTCCTGGTCCACAAGGAATTCCATCGCCATTACTATCTTGATAACTGGAATTAAGCCTCAAGCAGTCTCCATCATTGTCTATTCCATCCCATCCATCTTCGTCAATAAGGCCGTCCCCATCATTGTCAACACCGGCCATTCCATAGTAGTAGGCTACTGTTTCTAAAAATAACATAGGGACTTCATACGACATCCATTCTCTAGCATGATGGTTTCCGACTAACATTACATCAGGTAATTCTTCATAATTACCACAATCTCCAACGAATACATTGCAGTCTCCTCCAGATACACCTTCTAATTCTTCACCACCACCAGTCATCTTAATCCAAGGACTTGCATGATTGTAATACCATCCTTCATAATCATCAGTACCCATTTCTTGTCCTCTTGCATTCACACCGCCCACAAGACCTTCATGAAAACTCATGATATCGCCATTCTGATCCGCTAATTGTTGCATTCTGTCCTTCATAGTGAAATAATCGTGGTATTCACGGAATTGTAATCTATCATTACCTCCCCATGGAAATATCTGATTAGAGTATTCTTCTGACCAAATATCTTCTGGTGCCATACCACTATCAGATTCTTGTGCGTCTACCGGGGCAATCAATGAAACCGGGGCTAAAACGGACAACATCAAAGGCATTAGAAGAGCCATTGCAGGAATTCTTCGGGGATTTGAAACAAAATTTTGACTGGTTTCTTTGTTACTGCCTGCCATAATATCAAGCCTTCGAGACGTGTTAGGGTCTTGAAAGCCTCGGATTTACGGTACGAAGTACCGGAGAGGGTTTCATAAGTGGTCGTTGGGGCGGCCAAATATGGACATACTAACAGACTTCATGGATGGAGAGGCCACTTTCCAAGGTTTTTCACAGGGTACTCTGATAATTTTCTTATCTACAATCGCACTTTCTGTTGGATTTGGAGTTCTTTCTAGAAGATATGTATTCCCTAGATTAATGAATCTCTTTTCTAAGAATGAAAGAATTGATGGAAAAACGTTGTTTGCACCAGCATCTCTTGGATGGATGATTGGAACATTAGTCTTCACACAAGCAATAGATTATCTTACTGCAAATTGTGATCCTGTTTGGAATCAAGATTTGATATCTAATCTTAACGAGATTGTTTTCACTGGATTCATAATTTTGATGCTAATTGCAGCCTACCGATTGGTTGATTATTTGGATGCATTTATTGTTGTTGAAGGTGAAGATAATATTGCTTCTAGGCGTTCTCTAGCCAGCGTAGCAGAATCTGTTGGAAGAGTTGCTGTTGTTGTAATTGGTGCATTTGTTATTGCAGGTTATGCAGGTGTTGATTTGAATGGACTGATTGCAGGTCTAGGAATTACCGGTTTAGCGTTGGCCCTTGCAGCAAAAGATTCGGTTTCAAATATTTTTGGAGCTGTTTCGATTCTTGTAGATCAACCATTCAATGTGGGAGACTGGATTATCGTAGATGGAGTTGAAGGAGAGGTTGTAAATATTGGACTCAGGACTACTTTAATCAGAACATCTGCTGATACAATGATTACTGTACCTAATTCGAATATGGTCAACTCACCGGTTGAAAATTTCAGTAAAAGAAGATTTAGAAGAATTATGCCGAAGTTTGAGTTTGAAGAAGATAGTAATCCGGCACATTTGAAAGATTTTTGTGAGATTCTATTAAAGAAAGTAAATGACGACGCTCGATCAATTAAAGAAGAAGATTCTTGGGTTAGAGTTCAATCATTTGGTACTGCAATGGTAGTAGTTGCTGGAAACTTTTACTGTGTTTCATCTGCATCCACGCAAAGGGAATTGAACGAAGACCTTCTGATGATGGCACGTGAAACTGCTGAAAAATTAAATTTAATATTCTTTGAGCCAAGATTAAGAAATAATAAGTGAGGTGGAACTTTGGTCACTCTTGTACTTATTAGGCATGGTCAATCACTATGGAATGCGGAAAATAAGTTTACAGGATGGACTGATATTGGACTTTCTGAAAAGGGCATTAAGGAAGCACAAGATGCTGGAAAAAAGTTAGAAGATGTTGAATTCGATGTTGTTCATACTAGTGCACTAATTAGAGCTCAAAAAACAGCAGAAATAATAATTGAAAATAATAAGAAATCGGAAAATATTCCAGTATACAAGGATAAAAGACTCAATGAAAGACATTATGGTTCATTACAAGGACTCAACAAGAAAGAAACTGCTGAAAAGTATGGAGCGGAACAAGTTCACATCTGGAGACGATCTTTTGATGTTCCTCCACCAGATGGAGAAAGTCTGAAAATGAATGCTGAAAGAACTATCCCGTACTTCAAAGAAAACGTGATTGCAGACCTGAAAAATGGTAAAAATGTACTAGTCTCAGCACATGGTAATTCATTAAGATCAATTGTAATGTATATTGAAAATATTTCAAAAGAGGATGTTGTGAAATTAGAAATCCAAACAGGTGTTCCAAGAACATATGTGTTTGAAAATGATAACTTTACGAGAATCAACGACTAAGTTAATTTTTTGTCTCATTCCAGACTCTTAGAATCGATAATTCTGGAGATGGCGCTAATCTTCTATACGAATAATATAGTCCAATGGATAATGGGAGTAATATTAGTGGAATTATAATCTCACTAGAGTTACCGATTCCATATTGATAGAAACCACTTGCAGAAAAGAAACCGGTCATGAATGAAAGTGCTGCAATTATTCGATGATTAAACATAGTTCTTTGGATTCCTGGTACTTCTCTAAGCATTGAAACCGCTGGCTCCGGCTTTCCTGATTGATGTGAAACTGCTTCAATTACATCAAGTAAACATTGCTCATATTCCCAGAAGAATACACCTCCGCGAGGAGTGTAAAAAGAATTTTTAGAAGACCACTTTTCTGGGGCAGTAGATCTCCATCCTTCAATCATAGATTCTCTTAAATCTCTTATCGGAAGGTTCGAGTTGCTGGAATAATATATTCTATTAAGATCATGAAGTAATGAAGAAAAATCTCTCATTGCTGGAAACTCACAATTGGGTTTAGCGATACTATCGGATAATCGGGGCCTGTTGAAATAAATACCGTACTCATCATCAGAAACATCTATCATATCAGAGAATCTGACGTCTCCAATAGTAATTATACAGACTGTATCTTTGGTATGAGGTGCTCGCCAAATTGTATTTGCACGTAATAGAGCCTCAAGAGTTTCAACTCTCTTATTCCATTTTCTAGCGTCACGAGGAGTTATTCTACCGCTTTCTGCAGATTTATGGAAACTCCCTACAGCAGCTGCTGATTTGAATACTATTTTTTTGGAAGTTTCTAAATCATTAGAATTTATTGCAGAAATAAGTTCTGATTTGACTTTACAAGGATTCTCATCCCATCTTCTCAAAGAAACTAGATCAATATTATTCCAAGAAAAAATACCTACTGGAGTATCACTTTTTTCACTAGCAAGGCTAATTCTTGCCTTTAATCTACCATCTGTACCCCAAGGATAAAATTCTGCTAACCAGTAAGAATCATTATCTTTCAATTTCAGATTAATTCCCCTATCAGAGTGAATTATTTCTTCTACCAATGAGTCTTGTGAGGGGACTTCTCCCCACGATTTAAGACCAGAAATAGTATCTTTCCAATTGTCCGGATTGATTGGCTCTAACATTTCAGATTTCATTCCGATACCAACAAAAACAAGACTCTTGAATCCAGGTGGCGATTCATTAGTTATCTCAACCCTTGACATAGCCGCAGGTTTCCAAGCAATCTTATCCTCGGACATACTAGTTACCCTATGCCTACGAGGGAGTTGTTTACTTCATGCAATCGGTCAGGGAATCTTTGATATGGTGTCGGTTCAGGCAACAACATGGGCGAGATATCGGACATACCACTGGCCGTCGATATGGATGGCACACTAATCTTAACAGATATGAGTTATATTAGTATCAAAAGAGTGCTACTTAGGAGACCATGGATGATATTTGGCGTCCTGACAAAAGAGCTAACAAAAAAAAGGGCTCAATGGAAAAGAGACTTAGCAAAGAAGTTGGTATTCGATCCAGCAGAACTTGAATATCACGCTGCTTTTCTAGATTGGCTCACGGGTGAGCATGCACGCGGTAGAACTCTGATTTTAGCTACCGCATCAGATAGAATTGTTGCAGAGCAAGTTGCAGCTCATGTAGGGCTATTCTCCGACGTTTTGGCATCAGATGCTCAACACAACCTTCGTGGTAAAAAGAAGGCTGAAGCATTAATTGCAAGATATGGAGATATGAAATTTGGTTATGCAGGGAATAGTCATCATGACTTGCCAGTTTGGGAACATTCGGGACAAATTATTGTTGTTAATCCAGAAAATAATCTCTTAGATAAGATAAATGATAAGGCAGATATTGT
>MDTB01193153.1_pt1 | contig 12172 bp, 12 predicted proteins | sample 811161 | NCBI WGS metagenome assembly MDTB01 (sample SAMN05326650, study PRJNA326480) | marine metagenome | isolation source: seawater | place: Mediterranean Sea | collected 2009 | reverse complement strand
CTCCGCACAGATGCGGGCGTCGAGGCAGACAAAGTTGGAGTCGCAGTTGAAAGAGTGGCTCTACAAGACGCGGAGGAGTGCCTGAGTTGTCACGGCTAGAACCCGACAATACTTGTAGCATCTGCCGCTGTGAGTTCGACATGGAGTTTGAGGGTGGTATCCAAGGCTACATCGGGATCATCCCGTTTAGACTCTGCCCGATGTGCTACAGTGGCCTGATGGATATGTACGACCAACTAAATGGAGACTTTGAGATTGACGACGAAAACGGACAAGAGGTATCGGGAGATGACGAGGACTAGGGCCGGTAAAGGCTCAGCTCTTCGCCCGATGGATATAAAAAATTATAATCAAAACTGGGATAGGATATTTGGAAATGCGAAAGATACAGAAGAAGATGCTGAAGATATACCACAAGATTCTCAAAGCTTCGGTCAAGAGAAAATTTGACAGGGCTGATGATCTTAATTGGAAGCTATTACAGCTCGAAATCAAATTGAAACAGCTTGACGAGCTCGAAGGTAAGTCGTAACATAGATAGTGGGATGTAAGTTTTCTCCCCGCCGGATTGATCCCCGGCATTTTGTGGCCCCGAAAGGGGCCTTTTTTTCCAACAAATAAAACAAGGACTTACGATGTCTTTATTACAAGAGTCAAAGGTTTATAAACCATTCAAATATCCGTGGGCTGTCGAGTACGCAGTTTCTCATGAGAAAGTTCACTGGGGAGAGTGGGAGGCAAAACTGCAAGAGGATGTGGCACAGTGGCAGGGCGGTAAGTTATCCGCGCAGGAGAAGCACCACATCACTCAGATACTCAAGTTGTTTACACAATCTGACGTACAGGTTGGCACGAACTACCTCGAGTATTACATCCCGAAACTAAAGAACAATGAGATTCGTGCGATGCTCACATCGTTCGCTAACCGTGAGTTTGTCCACCAGCGTAGCTATGCTCTGTTAAACGACACCCTCGGCCTGCCAGAGTCAGAGTTCTCTGCCTTCCGCGAGTACAAAGCAATGGCAGATAAGGTAGACTACATGGGGGATATCGACATGCACTCTCACTCAGGGATTGCGAAGGCAATTGCCCGTAGTGTGATGAATGAAGGTATGAGTCTCTTCAGTGCGTTTGCTATGCTCCTGAACTACCAGCGGTTCGGGAAGATGCGTGGCATGTGCGAGATTGTTGAGTGGAGCATACGAGATGAAAGTATGCACTGTGAAGGTATGGTTAAATTATTTAGGGAGTTTTGTGATGAACATCCGAGAATTGTTACAGATGAATTTAAGAAAGATATCTACGATATGTTCCGAGGCGGTGTCGCTCTTGAAGACAAAGTTATCGACAATGCGTACGAGATGGGAGAAATTGAAGGAGTCACTGCGGAAGAAATTAAGCAGTACATCCGGTATTTAGCAGACCGCCGCTTGATCATGCTCGGACTCAAGGGTAACTGGAAGGTCAAGGAGAACCCCGTAGAGTGGCTCGATTGGGTAATCAATGGGGCCAGCCACAAGAACTTCTTTGAGGGCACTGTGACGGACTACAACGCCGATGGGATGGCAGGAGAATGGGGGTGGGCCGCCGCATGAGAGACACTGACGTACAGAAGATGTTGGATAGACTCAAGCTCCAGATGGAGGCATGTGAGTTAAATCCTACGCTCGGTAATGTGAGGGTACTTGAAGACGCCCACAAAATGATCTACAATCTTCGGAACAAGCTACGGTTCCGGAGAGAGTATGATCGAGATCACGCCAACTAAAGAGCAAATCAAAGAAGCCCGCATGTCCTCCGGGGGCTCCATCGGATTACAGGGGTCCATCACGCAAGGTGGTGGTTCCCCTGCCGGTGCCCTCGGGGAGATTGTCATACGGGACTACTTGGATTACGCACATACTCCTACTCCTCACTACGACTTGTATACAAACGAAGGCACACGTATCGACGTCAAGACCAAGCGGTGTACCTCCGCTCCCAAATCTTTCTACGAATGTTCCATTGCCGCTCATGGTACGAAACAGGAGTGCGATGAATATATCTTCGTGCGTGTGTTAAATAACTTGCAACGTGCGTGGATTTTAGGTAGGATTGCAAAAGATGAGTACTTTGATAAAGCAGTACGACACAGGAGGGGCGAAGTGGACGAGAGCAATAATTTCACATTCAAAGCAGATTGCTACAACTTACAGATAAGTGAACTATGGCCGATCCAAAAGCACAACTACTCAACTTCACAATTGACCTAAACAGGGATGGTAATGTTGAGTTCAACCTCGACTGCGTGGACACAATAGGCTTGGAGCGAACGCTCCGTAACCTCGGTGACCCCGTGTATCCCCACAAGATAGGTAACATCGTACGGCACTACTTCCGGGAGTTACAGGATAAGATCAAGGAGGAGAGGGCATAAAAAAACCCCGGTGGTAAGCCGGGGTCAAGGTTCTTGGAGGTATAACTTTTTTATTTTTATTTATTCTTCTTAGACATACCGCCGTGCATCATCTTCTTCTTCGACATGCCGCCGTACATCATCTTACCCTTACCATCCATAGCGTAAGTAGGCTTCATCTCACCTGTCTTTGGGTCCTTAGCCATAGGCTTCCCGCCCATCGCCATCTTCTTCTTACCGGTCATGCCGCCGTACATCTTTCCAGCAGGCTCTTGGTCACCCGAAGGCATTGCCGCCTTGTCTCCCTTCGCACGTAAAACACTCCGCGCCATCATGGCGTCGGCATCACTTCCGTTTGCAATCTTGCGTAACTCAGCGATGGACATACGTCCGAGCTCTTCCATGCGTTGCTTTTCCATTGCCGCCTTGTCCTTGGCAGTAGCACGTCCTGTAGCGACACGGGATTGAATATCAGCGTTAGCCTTGGCATCTGCCGTAGCCTTACCACCCGCCTCCATCTTCTTCTTAGGCTTAGTCATTCCGCCGTACATCATAGGCTTACGGCTCGGGTTACTGTATTGCTTCATTGGGGATTACTCCTGTACATTTTGTAGGTATTTTGGATCGAAGCCGTAAGACTTCATCTCTAGGTTTAACTCGTCTTCGAGTTTCTTTTTCACATCTTCTGGCGTAACGCGCTGGCGTTCTGCGATAGCCTGAAGCTTCTCTGGGCTCTCCATCAGTTCGATGTTTTGCTGGAGAATGTTAGGCGTAGCCTCCGGAACACCCGGTGAGACACCCTCTGGTAACTCACCCCGCATTCTGTCAGCTTCCCAGTAGGCTTCGTTCTTTGCTTCTGCCTGCATAATCTGGACAGTCAGCACACGCAACCAGTCTGGCTGGACCTTATACTTAGGGATATTCCCTGTCTGGATGATGTTGAGCACTTCCTTCGCAATCTCGCGGTCGGTGAGCATCGCAGTGAGAAGTTTCCCGCCATGCTGACGGCTCGCCCGAATGATCGACTCTGTCGCTACCCACTGAGGTGATACAACACCACGGTTGATGTTGTAGATACGAGAGAGTACGCTGTCGAGAGAAATACTCGATGTACGTACAGAGACTCCGCTCTTGTTGACCTTGGGGTCAATCTGGCTGATGGTGTCTCCGATGAGGTTCCACGTATCAACAACGTCTTCCCCGAGAAGGTTTTCGAGACGCTTACGCTTCGCAGAACCCGGTTCTCCGAGTACTTCGAGCACCTTCTGGGAGTCGAGCTCGAGGATGGGTAGCTCGGTTTCCACTCCGTCAACCTTTGTCTTGAAGCTACCGACTTGCTTATTCGTCATGTTCACAAGGTGAGTGTTGACGAGTCTCTTAATCAATTCATCTGTGTACTCTTCCTCGTACCCCTGTTGCTTGAGGATACCCTTCAACCGGTCGTAGTCGAGGCTTTCCCCTTCCACAATCTTCTGGTACAAGGCCGCAGATACTTGGTCTTCTGTGTTACGAAGAGTCAGCTTACCGCCGGCTTCCATCTCAGAAGGGAGATCACCGCCGAGTACTTCACGGAACAAAACCTCAGTAAACTTGATGTCCTGCCGGGTCTGGGTAATCATATCTTCATATGATCCGTACTCACTCTTAAGATCAGCCTCCATTTCTTGTACGAGTTTATCCGCCTCCTCGAAGACTTCGTTCAAGTCGTCGCGGTTTGTCTCGAGAGCACGTAGGGAGATGGACTCAAATACTTCCTCCTCCGTAAACATCATCTCAGGAGTTCCGTCTGCCTTGAGTATCGGGGTAATTGTCCCATCTTTGTTGCGGCGGTACTTCGGGATATTGTAGAAGGATTGGAATGCGTCTTTATCGTAGGCAATCTCCTCGAAAGGATTAAACCGTACTTTGTCAGTCTTACCGACACGCGGGAGAACATTCTTGTTGTTTGAAGCGAGAATCCCCTGTAGGTGACGTAGGAGAGCAACACGCATCGTGTCTCCGATTTGAAGCACGTCCGCATCATCCGGGAGGTCACTCTCAGAGAGGATGTAATACTGCTTCGTCTTAGGATCGTAAGCACCGCCGAGCCGGCTAAACGCACTGTAGAATTCAGTGTGGAGAGCTTGTCCACGAGTCATACCGTCGAGTGTCGAACCCTTGTTCTTTTGGAGAACCTGCTTCGTGAGAGTAGACATCCAATAGTAAGGCAACAACTCGTCAGGGACGTCTTCCATCTCTGCGAGCATAGTTGCTTCGTCCACCACAGCCGCGTCCTTAACGTCTTGGTCGAGGACCCCGTCAATCTTACGTGTGAGAGTACTGCCGTTGTACCGGTTGATTACCTCAGTACGGTAGTAGTCCTGTGCTTCCCGAAACTTCGCGTACACTTCTTCCGCAACATTCGCAGGCTGTCCCCCGTACCAGCCCCGCTTGAATGCGGTAGGGCTTTCCGGGTTGCTCACGAGTTGCCACTGATCGAAGACTCCAAAATAGTACTGCTGGCGGTCGTCACTCGACTTACGGAGAGTTTTACTAATAACCTTGTTGATTTTACGCCAGTCAGCAGGGGACACGAGAAGGGGCATACCCTCGGCTAGATCCAGCCCGTCTTGCTCAGAGAGGTTAAGACGACTGGGTTCTTCCCGTGCAATACGACGGATTTCCATCCATTTTTGTAGAGGAGATAACTCTGAAATTTCGAGGTCATCTGTAATTTGTGTGAGACGTCCGCCGAGTTGGGCGTTAACAACATCCTCGAGAGAACGCTTCGCCGCGCCGTTGAAGTAGACAGCCAAGCCTTTTTTCTGGCTCGGTATCATGTCGAATCCAGCTAACTTAGCCGCTTCAGCAGTAAACTCTTTCTCTGCGATAAAGCCAGCTTCGTCTGTGCCTAAGATAACCTCGTCGAAAAACGACTTCATATCGGAGGCTACGTCACCATACTCACTATCAAACGCCGCGTACATCTTTGCGACGTTGGCATCAATAACACCACGGTTGTTTGTTACAGCGTGGGCGAATGTGCCGGATGCCTCAGCAGTCTGGGATTCCCCGATACGTAGGCCGTTTTTCATCCGGGCCATCATTTCGAGGTTATCTTGCTTGAGTTGGTCGAGACGCTTGAGGGTTTCTTGTAGTTGTTCTTGAGACACGTCGAGACCCATCTCCGCAGAATTACTGATGCTGGAGATTGCCGCCTCTGTCTCGAGACGGTAAGTATCATCGAGCATCGTCGTGACTTCGAGACCACCGTCCTTTGGAGCGATAGTATCTGTGCGGAGAGCAAACTCAACACGCTTTCTGTTCTCAGCTATTAGCCCGTCGATCATGAGCTTGTCTTCGTTTAGGCGATTCATGTTCGTCGATACGAAGTTACGCATCCCGTCTGCCATGAGGGATACAGGGTGGTCGTCCCCGAGATTTGCCGTGAGCTTCAGATCGAGTAACTTACGGGTAGCCGTCGCGAGTTGAGACACGAGCTTTGCTTGATCGTAGATTAACTGCTGTCGATTCGCGATGGGCTCTGCGACATCTTTGATGCCTGTAATAGTCATCGTATCGTCAAGCTGGCGGGCAACGTCCATGAGAGTACTAATACCCGACATGGTTGCTAGGTTGTTAGAGAATAAGTCGACGTCAATATCTACACCGTAGTCTTCCGCGAGGACAACTAACTCAGAGCGACGTTCTGCACTCGCCCGCAATCCTTGCATAAACATCTCAGTGTACTCACTGTTTTGCTTGCCGACGTTACGTAGGAGAGCGAGAGCTTCGCGGGATTTACCCCGCTTTTTCATGTCTGCGTAGAACTCTCTAAAGCTAAAGTTACCATGTCTGACGGAATCATATGCTTCACTTAACTCAGATAAGACCACACCCCCAAAACGAGCGAGTCCTACAGCGTTTTCCTTGAGGTCAAGCCGGCCGAGGTTGAATGAAGCTACTATCGCGGCACCGGCTTCTGCCATCCACACGTCCTCTTGGGTACTGTACATCTGTACCGAGAGTTCGTTGGCCGCAGTCATTGCACCCACTGTGATGCCAGCTTCCCCTGTCAAGTCCCGCATGTACTTAGGGGTTAACTCTTTGTGGAGTAGGGCACGTCGGTCGTTCATCAACCTCTCGATTGCTTTGTACTCACGCTCCGCGAAGTCCTTGTTTCCTTGGGCCACAGCCGCATGGTAAACTTCCCGGCGTCTGCCGATCTCGTCTTCCATAGACAGCATCTGATCACGTAGCACCTCTGCACGTGCAGGGCTAGGCTTACGGATAGACATACCGATAGCGAGATCCAAGTCTCTCTGTACTTTTTCCCGTACTTTTAGGTGGAAGTTTTCTTCGATGAAGTTGTCGACAACCTGACGGGGTGTTAAGCCTTTATCCTCACGGGCCTTCTGGAAGGCTGTTGCGAGATCAGATGTTTCAAACTCTGTCTCGAGGTACTTGTTAAAGCCCTTCATTCTCTTCGCCGCACTGTAAACGCGGTAGGCACCCCACACTCCGTAGAGAGCACCTTCAGTAGTTGCGTGACGTACTGCTGTGTTGTAAAGACCCCGAGTACCAAAAGCTTCTTCGATAACCTCAGGTGCGTAGATACCTCCCGCCTTCTCTTCAGTAAAGTACTGGAGTTCTAGGTGGTTCTTGAAATTTACGGCATCTTTTGCAACTTCAAATCCACCAGACCCACGGATGTCTTCTGCAATCTGCTCAGCGTCTTCAGTATTGAATCCCAACCACTCACGTGCCGCAAAGGCACCGAGTTCAGCGGAGATGTTCTTTACCCCGTCTACAGCAAGAGGGGGAATACTCGTGATGAATACCCCGATATCTTCCAAATCTCGTGTGACGTCTTCCCCGCTGTACCGGCCTGTGGCGATACCGCGTAGGACTGCTGTACGGGCAATTTGGTTAGTCATGCCGTACTCTTTGAGTTTCTCATCTACCGCCGCGAGGTCGCCGGCCCCAGTAGGTCCCGTAAATGCAGACGCAACCGTCTGTGCTATCTGTCCTGTGATAGTCTCCGGCTTACCTTGGGTGTACCGCATGTACTCGATAGTCGTGGAGAGGGGTACGAGCTTAGGTTGTCCGTTGTCGAGAAACACGGGATTACCGTTCTCATCGATGTCTTGTAAAAACCCGCCTTCATTGCGGAGAAGTTTACGGTATCTGGTGCCTAGGTCATCCTCTGGTAGGAATGACTTAGGTTTACCTACCACACCATTTTCATCGGGCAGGGGGTAGAATAGCAGTGACTTCGAGAGGATTTCATCCTGACGTGAAGTAACCGTATCTTCACCGAAACCCCGCTCTTTTGTAAAAACACCAACCTCGGGACGGTACCGAAATAGCTCTTGAGCGGCGGGTCCTGAGGACTGCATGTAGGGATCAGGGGCAAGACCCTGTGCGATACCTGTATCTTCGTCCTGTGGAACACGTACAACCATATCCGGTTCGAGGTTTTCTTCCTCAGGAGGAGGGGGCGGTGTCTCATCGACAGGAGTTATCTGAGGAGGGGGAGGAACAACAGCATTTACGTTCTGCTCTTCCTCATTCTCTTGAGGATTTGCCCCGGTATCGAGTGTTATGTCTACCATTTACTGTGCCACCTCAACTGTCATAAAGTTACCGTCTCCTAGAGGGACCTGCTGGAATCTCTGCTCTCTTAACGAGTCAACATTAACCTTATCGTCATCAAAACGAACGATTTTATCACTGTTGAGGATATCGGTGATACTACGAGCACGAGTACCAGCATTGTCTACGATGTAGGTGGCCTTAAAGGTCAGGGAGTCGGTTGCTTCACCGTACGCCATATTGATCTCTGCAACACGATCAAACTCTTCGATGAGGTAGTCGAGGTTTTTCATAGCCCCAACTTCGTTCGCAAAAACAGATCGTAAACCGAGTACAGAGCGTTGCGCTTCAACATCTCGGTCTGAGATTGCACGTCCACCTTCGCCTTTTTGGAACGCGGCGGCCATCGCGAAGGCAAGTTGTTCAGCGAGTAGGTTGTATACAGCCTGCCCTTCAATTTTAGACTGGGGTGCCATCCCAAGAAACCCGTCGAGTTTCTCTGAGTTTTCTTTAAATCGTGCCCGTGCCTTCTCACTCATGTTGTACGTTTTGCCCATTTCCATTAGGGAACGTGCAATTTGCTCAAGACCACCGATTATATTAATTGCGGTACCTTCGATACCCGGACTAGCTAGATCGTTTTCTTGTAAATACTTCAGACGCTGGGCGATAGTCACAACCTGACGCGCAGAGACAGCCTGCTCTTTAGCACTGTTCTGATCGATACCATAGGTAGCCTCCCTATCCCCGTATATTGCTTTTTCCTGACCCTGAGGTCCGATGAAAACACGAGTTGGTTTTTTGGAAGCTGTTGCGGCTAGGTTTTGTCTGACGTAATCAACTCTCTCTTTCGTGCTGTCTAGGCCACGTTCGTCAAAGATTCTCTTTACGTCATTCTTACCGTTGCCAGCAAACCTTACCTTACCGTTCGCATCCTCAGTGATGGAAGTTCTGATAAGGCCACGGTCCTGCTTAGCCATTGCGAGGGCTTTCTCTGCATTCTCACCAAACCCAGCGTACGTAGCTAAGACAACCTGCTCGGGTACTCCGCTGTATTTTGAGACCTCAGTCACCTGATTCCAGATGCGGTCTTTAATTTTCGGAGAGTCTGGATTACTCACATCCAATGCCCACTGGTAATCTTCTTTTCTCGGAAGAACCAAATCCTGACGTATCGCATCCCGCGAAAGACCTAACTGAAGGGGTATTCCCGCCAATCTCTTGAGGGTATTCATCCCGAGCCCGGTTGCTGGCCTAACAAATTCGTTCAAGAACCACTCTCGGTCTGCCACATTTGGAATCACGTTTTCGAGATTTAGAGTTGCGAGGGGATCTTGGATAAGACGGGAGCCGTCATCTCTGACTTTTCCTACGGTGTACGCATCGAGAAACGACGATGCACCGTACCCACCAAGTGCAGACTTAACCTTAGCGTAGAATGTTCCGGGCCCACGTCCTGAAGGTCCTGAGTTCCACTGTTGCTTCAGGAGATTGAAGTCGGGAGCAATCTGGGCAACAACTGCCAAGGCCCCGGTTTTTGCGCGGTCTGAAGAAGTGCCATCCTTGGGATTTACGCCGAATACTGTCTTAACTTGATCCCCTACTTGGTAGCTAAAAATAGGGTTGTCTGTATCTACCGGTACCCCTACTCCACCGGTAAAAGTCGAGGCTTTATTGAAGTCCGCTTGGGCTTTGATAGCTTCTGAGAAACCGTATACGGTGCCGAGACTCTGGGGTATAACCATAGGCTGACCATTTTTAGCCGCATTGCTAACTTTCTGTGCCATTTCAGCCGCAGTAGGAAGACGCTGTTCGCCAGTCTCTTTATCCTCTACGTAACCAAACGTCTGGATAATATCTAGCTCACGCTGTTTTGTTTCTGCCTCAGTCTGAAGTACTTGCTTTTCTTTTTCAAAATCAATTTGAAACTGCTGACTAAGTTCCGTCATCTCAGTCTGCTGTTCGTACCCACGTTCCTCACGCTGTAGGGCAAATAATTCCTGACGACCCGTAATTAACTTCTGGTTTTGAAACTGAAGCTCGTTAAGTTCTTTCTGACGCTCAAAAGCGTCCTCCGCTTCCTTCGCACGTTGCGTTGCCGCACGTTCTTCTGCACGAATTTGTGCTTCTTCTGCGGCCTCCGCCTGTTTAATTTGCGTGTAAGTGCTGGCGACCCCTTTAAGTAGCCCTAGTTTAAACAAACTCATTCCTCAGGGACCTCCGTAAACTCACCCTCAATCATCGCGGGGTTAGGCTCGACGCCAATAAAACTTTCTTGCTGGATCTGCTCGCGCCGTTGTTTTTCTTGGCCGAGTCTCTGTGGGAGATCACGCTCGACAAACTTCGCAAAGTCTGGATTGCGGTCCCGCATAATATTGAGGATCTGGGCGTCTTTCATACCGTAGTTTTCACGTGGTAAGCCGTCCTTTGTAGTAAATACCTTCGCAGGAATCTCCGCCTCTGTGGCGAGACCCATCAAATACATAGCGAGTGGAGCCTTGATAATCTCAGCAACATCGACAGTGAACTTACCTTCCATGAAACCCACACGTGTCATCGTGCTAACGAGCTCCTCGATAGAAACACCAGCGGCCATCAACTGAACGTACTGCTCTTGGATGTCTGGCTTTTCGAGGTTATCGATCAGACCATCCACCGCTTCACTCGGAGTATTAAACTCAGGGGGACGTTCCCACGGCCACTTACCCGGAGTTCCCGCTAAAGAGTAGCCGGGAGGGGCTTTTGAAAAGCGACTTTCTGGGGTAATCGTAGGTTTGCTCATTAGGCTCTCGCTCTTGATGATACGCGGATAGCAGGGGCTTCTAGACGAAGTAGGGGCCCCCTAGCGGGGCGGGACGCAAGTTTCTCAAAAGTACCCCTAATAGGTGAGCCAGATTGAGCGTTATTGGCCGCAATACGGGCCGCGTTCTGTACTCGGGCTGTCATACCCATGTCCACAGAACCCGCCTTTGCCATTTGGGCTCCTGTGCTACCGCGAGGAGCGGACACTCGCTGTCCTTTGGGGGTACCAAACTCTGGCATACCGGACTTCCCAAATAGAGCATTTGACGCAAACTTTGCTGTTGCTTGTCCTGCATCACTCGAGAGGAAAGAGCCGACGCTTTTTGCCGCAGACCCGAGATCCCCGAGGAGAGAGGAGGAGCTAAGCGCACTCGTGTAGTCTCCATATAAAGGATGGCCTACTGATTTTGTCGCAGACCCTGTCAAGTAGTTCCACCCTTTCTCCAATAAATCAAACATACGTAAATCTCCTTAAGCTTTAGACACGTATCCGAGAACACCTGCCAAAGCCGCACTACCTACGGATGCCGCAGTCTCATACTCACTTTCCATGCCGAACATATCGATATTGGCGTTCTTTTCAAACTCGAGCATCGCTAGCTGGTGTGCGCGAGCCGCCGCATTCTCAGTAGATTGCATTAACCACGCACTCTCGTCACGGTACCGTTGCCACATTGCGGACAGCGCACTCTGGCTTAACTCTAGGATATTCATCGCATTGAGTCGGTTCTGCTCGTTAATCGCCGCAGTATCTGCTGTCGCAATCGTCCGTCTCCAGTTCGCATTGGATTGATCAATTTGTACCTGCATCGAGGAATCAAAACGCTCACGGGCGTCGTCGAGAGTTGCGTTAAACTGAGCGATAGAATTTACCTGATCTACGTTAAATTGTTCCATTGCAGATGTACGGTTAGCATTCGCGTTATCAACCTGCACCCCGAGTTCCGCAAAGAATTCGTCGACTTGCTGTTGTGTTTTTGCGTTGAATTGAGACGCGGCGTTTTCTGCGGCCGCATCCGTAAAGACAGACTGCAACATTCCTTGGTAATTCAGAGTCTCTGTTGCTTGCTCGTTGGACAAGTTCGCTAAATCAATCGCTAGGAAGCTCTGTGCGTTCGTCACAGCGGCTTTCATACGAGCATCGAGGTTAGCCATGTCCATCTGTGCCATCGCCGCGGCATTCTGCAATACGGCGGCCTGACGGTTGTTCAGATTTGCGATGTTAATCTTTGAGTATTCGGCCGCATCTGCGGCGGCAATAGGTAAGCCGGCTTCCAGCACAGCTTGCGACACTGCGGCGGCGGCCATTGAAGACGCTCCGAGTCCGCGTTGTTGCATGACAGAAGTAGCCGCTCGGACAGGGCCTGAAGCCCACGGAGGTAGAGGCTTGCCTTCCTCTAT
>MDTB01171513.1_pt1 | contig 12172 bp, 12 predicted proteins | sample 811161 | NCBI WGS metagenome assembly MDTB01 (sample SAMN05326650, study PRJNA326480) | marine metagenome | isolation source: seawater | place: Mediterranean Sea | collected 2009 | reverse complement strand
TAGGACTCTCCCAAGTCTGCGTTTTCTCTTGCATTGGTTATCTCTTTTAAATTATGACCAGAACAAAATACATCACCTGTTGCAGCAATTATAATAACTCTCGTGGATTCATTTTTGGAGGCGTCTTTAAGTGCATCTATTAGTTCTTTCATCATCATTTCTGATAAAGCATTCTTATTCTTACTGTCATCTAAGGTTAATCTAAGGATGCCATAATCATTATTATGACTGTTTAGCATTTTTTTGATTTGTCTTCCATATCTTAATTAAATGATAAATATAATTAATAGTCCAATTTAGGCTTTAAGAACTTTCTTAGGACATTCATTCATTATAACTATTAGGCCAGCATTTCTCGCAAGTGCGGCTGCCTTTTCATCAATAATTCCTTCTTGTGTCCATAAAATCTTAGCATCTATTGAAATAGCTTTTTTGGTAATATCATATATAAATTCTGTTGCTCGGAAAACATCTACCATATCAATATTCTCTTGAATCAAGTTTAAAGCAGAATAGCACTTTCTTCCTAAAATATTTTTTTCTTTTGGATTAACTGGAAAAATTTGATAACCACAATCGATAAGGAATTTCATTACCTTATGGCTGTCTCTATTTGGGTTAGAGCTTGCACCAACAATAGCAATTGTTTTCACATCTTTTAAGACTTTTCTTAAATAGGTTTTAGAATAATTGCTAGTCATTTAAATAATTTTATGTGCTAATCAAAGATATTCATTTCAGATTGAATTGGCGATATATAATCTAAGCTACCATCATTTAAAAAATACAAGTAATTATTATCTTGTTCTTTAGCTTTGATGGGAAAATTTATAGAGAAGTCACAAGTTAACTTCATTGATTTTGTATGTAAAAGTAATTTATTACATATCTTTTTCCAATATTTTGAAACTATAGTCTCGTCACTTGTCCAGATTATGGAAGTAATTCTCCAATTAAACTTCATTCCTAATAAAGACCTTTTTAAGATTCGTTTCTTAACAATTAATTGTATTCTGTTTCGTTCAATCTCAAGCTCTAAAAATCTAATATCTGTTCCATCATCCAGATATGTTTCAATATGATTTTCTATATTAAGGGAATCTTTATTAATATCTTTAATTTTGATTTTAGAGTAATTTAAGATGCAATCAGATATAAGTGATGTTGCTCGCCTCAATTGCATTTTTTTAAACCCTACTGCAATTAGTATTTTTTCAGCAGCACTATTTGCAGAGTAATTAGTAAAGATATAATTATCAAAATTATCAAGCATATATCTTAAAAAAGTAATTGTAGACAGTCCCCGAAATTCTTTATGAATATACCAACTTGACATATTAACAACAGGTCTTTTGTCATTGGCTATATTTAAGAAACCTTGATGGAAAAATAGCATTGCGCCAACAATATCTGTCTCAGCTTTAATCATTATGCCGTGGACATTAAGTTGCTTATTTATCTTAGGTAATTTGTTATATAGAAGACTAGACTTATCTTTACTCCATTTAAATCCATTCTCTAAGAAAAAAATTACTTCTTTTAAATCTTTTTGAGATTTAATATCCAAATATTGCAAATCTAAATTTTTTTTGTTTTTCATTAATTAATTTATGAAGTCAAATCTTTGCTATTCATTAATCTGATAATATCAAGAATCTGGATTGGATCTTCGTTCTTTACTGAGGATAAACTTACAGTTTGATCTGTTTCAAGTCTTGGAAGTCTTGGATAAAATATCTTCACATTTGAATATTTACTTTCTAAATTAGAACAGAGCTCTTCGCCTTCTTTTTTTGCAAGTGAATATTCAACCATATCATCTGGCTTATCTTGAACAGCACTAGATGATGGATATAGATAATATATATCCGTATTTAACCTCTCTAATTTTTTTATAATTACTTCGAACGCTTCATAATAAAAAATCTTAAATTTTTTATACAATTCTTTTGAAAATTTATTTCTAGTGCCTCCGAAAATAAATGGTGTTGCATAATAAAAAACGTGTGTTGGTTTGAACTCTTCAATAATCTTAAAATTTATATCTTCTGTTTTGGTGACATCTAATTGAAATGTAGACACATTTTTATTATATTTTTTTATATCATCAATCACATTTAGGATATCACTTTTACCTTTGGAGTAAGTAAGCATTAAGCTAGCCCCACCATGGCCAAGACATTTAGCTGTAAGTTCCCCTAAACCTCTAGAGGCTCCAATTATTAGCGCTCTGAAATCTTTAAACTCGTTTGGAATGAGATGTTCCTTTAGATCTTCAATTTTTTTTTGGTTTACTTGAAGGGGCCTATAAAAAGCTTTTATATTGGACTTGAAGCTTGGTCCTTGAGACTCAATATTTATAATATTAAATCTGTCATCAACTGAAATTACCTTAAAACTAATATCATCTGATGTAAATCTATTCTCAAAAAGGTTGAGTTCAGAGAAAATAGAATTCAGTCCAGGAGCATGCATGCCAACAATTCTTGAATAGGCAATAATTTCAGATAGCTGATTAAAGCCTATATTATCAACAAAATCCTTTGAATAGTATTTTTCAGCATGTTGAAGATTTGTTGAAAAATTTATAGTTTCTTTGAAATCTATGAGCTCATCAAACGATATATCATTTGGTACTGTATTAATTTCTAAGTCATTTTGTCTAATTTTAATATTTTGATATTTACTGCCTTTTACCTCCATTAAAATTCTCATTTTTATTTCATCATTTTGTATAAGGCTAATTTTTATCGAGTTATTAATTTTTTTAAATTTAAAAGATACTTTTGAATTTAAAAAAACAGCTTTTGTGAATTTACATCTTAGCTTGCTTATATAAAATTTTTTGTTATATTTGGCGGACCACTCTCTGATTGCAAATAGCATGGCATTGATGCCATGAACAATTGGTTCACCATAAATGTACCTCCTTGCAAGAATTTCATCACAATGCATTGGATTAAAGTCTTTAGATAATTCAGCAAAATTATTTTGGTCTTTTAATGTAAATATCATTAACTCAAATTCTAGAATTAACTACATTAATAATATCTTGAATATCAACAAAATTTTCAACCTCATCCAGTGAAAACCTTATATTAAAAATTGACTCTATTTGAGTAATAATATTTATATGCGCAAGCGAGTCCCATTCTGAATAATCCTCTATTTTAGATAATTCATCTAATTTGAAGTTATTTTGGTCTTCGATATCAAGAACATCAATAACAATTTCCTTAATTGATTCTATAATTTCTTTATTACTCATCACTTACTTTAATTGTTTTATTTTTTTGTTTTATACTCTTTGTGTCAATAACATAGTGTATTTCATTTTCTTTATTTTTTGGTGAATCAATCTTTTTAAAGCCTAGCATTTCATATAAATCTGATACTAATTGATTTTTTTTAGAAGGTATATAAATTCCTCTAATAGTCTTTTTTTTCATTTTTTTTGCAATATCAACTAATTTGTCAAACATTGCATACTCCATATCTCTTTTAAAGACCCTGCAACTCATTACCCATATATGAATTTCAATTTCCTCTGGTAATAAATTACAGACTAATACTGAAATTATTCCGTTCTCTCCAAACCTATCATTGAGTGTTCCATAAATAACAATACTATCTTTAGACTCAATATACTTTGTAACTTCTGCCACAGTATGTCTAAATGTTGTTAAATTAAATTGATTTGTTTTGTTTATCAATTGAGATATTCTTTCAATTTGTTCACCTTTTGACTCTTTGATTACAGATTTCATTTCAAGAGATATTAAATACTCCTCATAATTAATTGCCTTCTTTTCAAATTGTGCCCTTTGTTTATTTGCCTCAAATGTTGAGTTTCTGTTGATGTCATCTTTTGAAATAGAAGTAACCTCAAAAAACCCTGATTTATCTAAAATATCCATATAATCGCAAATGTCATCAGTTACATTTAGAACATTAATTTCAGGTAAAAATTGTTTTACCAAATCTCTTTCGGCAGGATTATCGTCTACAAAAACAAGAGCATCATTATGTATATTCAATTCCTTTGATATTTCTTGAATATTTTCTGCCTTATCTGACCAATTAGCTTTAATTGAAATAAAATCTTTTTCTTTAAGGACTCCTTCTGGATGGTTCAAACCCTCCAAAGCGTTTTCAATATCATTTTTTGATGCTATTGAGAGCATTATACCCCTAGAATAAAGCTCTTTAATATAATTTTGAAAATCAAGATACGCCTCTGAAACTGGAGATCCATTACCTATTTTTATTTCAGAGACTCCATCGTCGCCAATAACACCGCCCCATAAAGTATTATCAAGATCTAAGACCAATCCTTTTTTTGATTTACCATATAATGCAGAAATAATATTGGCAATATTGTATGAAAGATAAGGGACATACTTTAATGAGACAGAATGTTTGCTTCTATACCATTCTTTCATAGAGAACCAATTTTCAATTCCATGAAATGCTGATAAATAGTTAATGTCATTTAAATATAAATTATCATTTAAATTAGCATGCCTAGAAAATTTATAATTAAGGTTTGTTATGTAATTTGTTAATCCACTTGGAAGAGTACTATCCAAATTTCCAAGGATCCTTTGAGGAGGCAATTCGAAATTATTTTGTATTACAGGACATCCATAACTTTCGCCAATTTTTTTCCAAATGTCTTTAAAATTGCAAAATTCATTATTTAATTTTTGATCAATATCTGAAATACTGTCTGAAACTTTTGGGATATTCTTTAAGTTTTTAAATGAAGTATGCACATATATAAGATCAGGATTAAAATCTTTAAGATCCTTATTTTCGAATATCAAATCTTCATAAAATAATCCATAATTTCCTAGAAGAAATTCAGGCTTAATACCAGCATTAAGAAGAAATACCTCTAATATTTTTATTATTTCATCTGTTGTTGTTCCACTTGCAACAAAGATTTTTACATCTATAAAGTTATCATTCTTAATAAGTGCGCGTCTTATTGATTTATATTTTCTTAATATTTCTAGGCAATCAAAAGGATATTTCAGTAAATCATTCATATTAATAAATTTATTATATTATATCCAAAATTAAGTTATTAAAGCCTTTCTCTCACGCTGTTGTCTGACAAAATCAACTGCTGCTATTTTATTATTTGCGCTGAAATGATGCGTTGCAATTATATTCTTTTTAAAATCAGGATTAATACTTAAAAATGTTTTCTCGTCATAATTATCTTTTGATAGTAGAGTTATTTCATTTATATCAAAACTCTTTCCATAATGTGCTTGGCCATGCACTTGGTTTACTCTAAAAATCTTATCATTAAAATAAAACAGCCCTCCATTTCTAGCTTTTGAAGAATCAAATATTACTGGATTGCCTGACAATATTGGTTCCCAACGACTTGACTCAAGTTCATTAGAATAAAATATGTGTAACTCAGATTGATGATCACTAATTTCAGCACTGCATATATTTGTGAGCATAAACCATGTATGCTCTTTTTTTATTAACATAGTGTCTGCTGCGTTTATATCTGACATTAATATTTTTTCAAGCTTCCATTTTTTTGGAAAGTCCAGACATTTATATAAACGAATATCATGATTTTCATGACTTTCTGGGATCATATAAATACTTTCACCTTCTTTAAAAACGAATGGAAATGATAAGTGAAAGTTTTCCTCTAAAATCACATCAAGAAATTCATACTTATCTTCATCAATCCTTATTACAGAAATTCGCCCTTTGTTATCATTAAAAAAAAGGTCCTCAACAAAAATATAATCACTTCCTTCATGTTCTAAAACGAATGGGTCTGCAAGAAATCGACCTTTTGGATTTTCAATTTCAATATATGAAGACAATAATTTACTATGATCTGAGTGATAAGAGTAAGCAATTGAATATCTTGTTAATTTTGGAGAAAGTATTTTTGAAATCAAATTATTTATAATTTTAGGTATGGTAATAAATAATAAGTATTTCGCAAATATTAAGGATGTATATTTTCTATATGAATCTCTTTTATTTATTGTTGTTTCTTCTAGTATTTTTAATTTCCTATTCATAGCAAGATCACTCAAAAGATTTACAAAAAAAGAATTAGATTTAAATAACATTTGAAAATAATTTACTAACCAGAGATTACTTGTCATTAGATTTCCTTTGCAGACTATTTCGTTCTTATTGTGATCTTGATTAAGCTTATAGATGACAATCTCACTGCATGGTTTTTTATAATAAACCTCCCAAAACCCATTGGGTTCATGTTCATTATGCTTAGGGTGAAAAGAGGATAAAACTCCAAATTTTGAGGAATTTAATATTTCTCCATTGAGTTTTTGCGATCCACAATGAATAATACAATCAAGTTCCTGAGCTGCAATCAATGAAATCTCATTTTTTGTAAATTCAAGTATTTGACAAGAACTTGATTTAACTCCGCTAATTTTTATAGTTTTATATTTTTTAAGATTTTTAAAATCAACATTAAATTTATATGACTTAAATCTTGCCAAAACTATTTTAGTTTCAATCTTTTTTATTATTAAAAATAATAATTTTTTAAAAGCATTGTCAATATATCTTATGATGCCTTTTTTTAACGAAAAATATATATTATGAAAAAAGCCTGAATACTTCCTATATGGTTCGCTTATGATGACAGGATCATCAAAGTAATCGTTATTTAAAACAAATTTGATAAGTTCTGAAGCATATAAACTTGATTTAGAATTATCAATAATGAAACCAACTCGTAATTTTTTCATATATATACTCTGCACATCAAATCATTATACAAACTTAAACAACATATTTGTTTTGCTAAATATAAATTAAGATAATTTAGAATATAGATTCAGCGCCTGGTCAGTAATATCCTTGTCTAATTCTAAAAATATTTGAGCCTTTGATTCTTTGAAATCAAAATCATAATAGCTAACATCTAATGTTTCTAAAATCTTTGACCAATAATTTTTTGACCTGCAAAGCTCTTCATAGCAAATAAATTCTACAGATTTGTTCTCTTCAAAAGCAGTTAAACAGTTTTTATAAATTAAGGTCCATTGCTCTATCCAGTGGTTAATTTCAATAGCATTATCAAATTTGATTTTATTTTTGTATTGGGGAATATATTTCGGGCCAAATTCAGTATGCCCTATAAGACCCATATAATCCGAAACAAATTTATCTTTTTTTGATGCTTCAATAAATCTTTTGTGTTGTGCAAGCAGAGAGTTAGCTTGTTGAATTGGATTTCGAAATGGTATAAAAATTCTTGATTTAGGAAAAATTTCATTAATTAATTTAATCCTTTTAATATTCTGATTATTCTTACTAAGGTATCTGTTCTTTTGATACTTATGATTTATAAGATTAGTATATGTTTTAAACTTTTCATTAGAATCATTTTTTTTGTCGCTAAAAGTTTTCCAAAATACCTCTTCGAATGCCTCTGGTGATTCTAAAGAAACCATAATACCATCACCATGCGATCTTTCAGTTTTGACTATGTCTTTGCTAAGTGAGGATAGTTTTGACCAAAAATTTGGAGATAGAACAAAAGGCATGTCTTTATAAAGAATTGATGAAAATTTTCCAGATTCTAATAGCGCTCTTAGCATAATTGTGCTTCCAGATCGGGCGAGGCCCGATATAAATACATGATTATCATTTTTTTGTTGTGGTTTTATTAATAAACTCTCTGCTTCAAAAGAGGCTTCACGAATAAATTGTGATGAGAGTACAAATTTATGAAGTGCTTGTTGTAACCAAGAATAATTATTCATTTTTTTTTGCCTTTCTCAAATAAAAATATGCTGTTGCAAAAAATAAAGACTCAACAATTCCTATGGATGACGACACAAAATTTATAAAATCACTCATAAAAATATTTGGAATAATAAAAATTAAAATAATGGAAACAGCGATTAGAATAATCTTAATGGACGTTTTTATAATCTTTAAAGCATAGCTTGGAATAGACCTCTCTTTCCAATGATCACTGATTTTATTGCTTGATGCTATGTTTATGATCTTTTTTGTATCTATGAATGTTAAGTTTAATAAATTAAAAAAATTTACTAGTAAAATAACTTCAATCGATAAAATACAAACCAAAAATAATACAATATGATTCATTCAGTATCATTTTTGTGAGATTTAGATGAAAGCTTTTTTTCTTTTATCTTTTTTAATGAACGTTTTATTGGATAATATAATACCCCCCATATACCCAATATAATTGCAGTAAAAATTCCAATTACTGCTATTATTAATCCACCACTCATACCAGGGCCTATATATGAAAATGCTGGCATTGAGACAAAAACTGTAAGAAATAAAAATAATTTATTCATTACAGGACACTTTACTGTTTATAAAATTATTAACGATATTGATATCTTCTTTGGTATGTAAGATTCTAGACCAACCCAGTCTATAAACATTACCATTATTTGCTTTGTTAACGTGACTCCATCTTAAAGTTCCATCGGCATTAAAATAAAGCGTTCGAGCAAAAAAACTATCTTCTATAAATAAATCATTATTTTGAAGTATTTCACTTAGCCCTTCTTTGGGAGTTCTAACATCATGCTCTATGAGACTTTGTGATAAATAATCAGAGTATTCATTTGACTTAAAATCATACAAGATCACTCTATTATTTCCATCAACAAAACGCCCGCCATCAAAATTTTTGGCGTTGTTATTGAAAATTGATATTATGTTATTGTCAATAATGTCAACATCATGTTGACTAAAAAATGGTCCAACACCTTTCCAAATAATCTCATTAGTAGGAGGCCTATATAACAACACCATTGACTGATGTCTCAAAGATAAAAAAACGTCTCCTTTTTTCCAATATTGGCTATCTGAATCTACTGGTTGAATATCATTTAAATGTATTGGGTTCTTTGTAAAAGTTAAGTCTCCTACAGAAAATAAAAGATACTCTAACCCATTATCTATAAAAATTTGTGACACTGATTTTTCAAATAAAACTTCTCCTTCTGGTGATAATTTTACAATTGCATCATCAAAATATCCTCCCTCAGTTACGATATTCCTTCCCACCTTTCCTTTTGGAAGACTTTGAGGGTACATATGCGATGGAGCCCAGATGTTTCCTTCACTATCAGTTTCAATTGAGTGGTGAAATATATCGTGTGTATTTTGGAATATTAACTTAGAACACGAATCTATTTTTCTTAAGGGAGAGTTCCAACCAAATAAAAGTCCACCATCTTTAGTTAGTTTTGGGTGCTTTAATGTTTTTCGTTTATTATGATCATCTCTTTTTAAATATTTAAATTCATCAACTTGTTCTATTAAATTATTGAAAGCATCGATATCTGGGTTCCAAGTATGCAGAATTTTAAAATTTGTTAAATCAACTAATTCAACTATGCCTTCCATATTATCTCCATCATATCTTGAAAGAAGTAAATAAGATTCATATGAATTTGGCATTCCTTTAAATCCGGACTGAGAATAAAAATCTCTATATTCATCCCAAGGATCATTTACTCTGTTTGGATTAGGTTTAACTATTGCTTTAAGAACTTTTTCAGGGAGGCTGGCAATGGTTGCAGCAGGTTTTGATAAAAAAGATATATCATATTTACCAAGATTTGTATTGCCAACAAGTTGTTGTCTTACAAGAACTCCAAATCCTACAATTAAAATAATACTAACAAGAATTACTAAATAAAGAATCCATACTTCAATTTTTTTAAACATCAATATTGGCAAATAAATAATATAAATTATCAGTTATAATTACATTCATTATTACAAAATTTTATATTAACCTATTATATATGATATCTAGAGCTAAGCTTTATATTTCCTCAGAGGTATTAATTTTTTATTAAAGTGATAATTATTTTTAATTTGATAAAAAAACTTTTTATTTATAGGCTGGAAGATAGATAATGATAGTGATCTCTTGCTATTTTGGAAAAAAAAATACTTCAATTAATAGGGCTCCATTAGAATCTAAGTGTTATTTTTTTTCCAACAACAACAAAATTAAAAACAAAGCTCAATCAATGGGATGGCAATTTGTTCTTATAGACCATATGCCAATTGAAAAGGATTACAGAATTTCATCATTGCAGAGCAAATATGTAAAGTTTTTGCAGTTTGATAAAAATCTGATCAAATGGGTTGAAGGTGAGAGCATTATTTATTTTGATCATAAATTAAATGTTCAAAAAAACAATATAGTTAGTGCTAAAGATCTTTGTAAAACTGAAATTCTTATTAAAAATCATCCTACACAAAACTCAATTCAAGATGAAATTTTAGATTCATCTAAACAGCCTAGATATGCAAAGGCAATGGAAGAAACTATCAGATGGGTTGAGTCAAAAGTAAATAAAGAAGGATATATATATGAAAATATGATGATGGCAACAGGTTTCATTTTATTTGCTGATGTTAAAGGAGCGCAACAACTTTGTGATGAGGTATACAATACGTGTGAAGAATTAGGCCAGCCTGAGTGTCAAATCATTTGGGGAGTTTTATCGCAAAAATTTGAAAAAAATATAACAAGGATTGGTTGGAAGGAAATTGATATTGGTAAAGCTCCCTATAGCTTTACTATAAGAGCTTCAGCATATATAAAAAGAGTTATTAAAAGAGTGTTAGGTAGATTATAAAAACATGATATGCACCTAAGAAATGATATGATTAGTATATCTTAATCAGGTAGATGCATTTAGCTTAGGAATCTGTAGCCCAGTAGTTGGTGAATCCTTAATTTAAATTTAGAGATTTTTCCAGAAAAAATCCCATTTAACATTAATTATAATTGTCCAAAGATTTATCTTATGTTAAATTCTTTCCTTTTATTATTTTTGTAGACTTTCTATGTCAATTAAAAATTACCTCCAGATTTCCCACACCTTCAATCCAAGCCTCTATCTTGTCATTTTTCAAAACTTTTCCTACTCCAGCTGGAGTTCCAGTAAATATAATATCTCCAGGATAAAGTGTAATAAAATTAGATAAGTATGATATCAATTGATCAACTGGCCAAATCATTTCAGAAATATTGCCTGACTGTTTAATGCTCCCATTTAATCTTAGTTCTATCTTACCTTCTCTTAATAAAATATTTTGATTTAACTTCATTAAAGAAATTGGTGCTGAATTATCAAAACCTTTGCTCAAATCCCATGGTTTAGAATTTGCTTTAGCTATTTTTTGAAGTTCTCTTTTTGTTAGATCTATTCCAACAGCATATCCAAGAATATGCTTGTATGATTCTTTCAATTGTATTTCTTTGCCCTCTAATCCAATAACAACTACTAACTCAACCTCGTGCTGAAGATTGTTTGGATTATTGGGATAACTAATTAAAGTTTCTTGAGTTATAGACTGAGGAGGTTTACTAAAAAAGAATGGCTCATCTCTTTCTATAGGTTCATTCATTTCTTCAGCGTGTTTGGGATAATTTCTTCCCACGCAAAAAATTTTGCCAATTGGAATATCATTTTTATGATTTAAAATTTTTATTGAATGGTTCTTTGGTTTAAAGAGAAAATTATCTTTCATATTATTCCCACTCAATAGTTGCCGGTGGTTTACCTGATATGTCATAAACGACTCTACTTACATCTTCTATTTCATTCACAATTCTATTAGAAACGCTTTCAAGTAATTCATATGGAAGATGAGCCCATTTTGCTGTCATAAAATCAACAGTCTCAACTGCTCTTAAAGCAATCACCTCTGCATATCTTCTCTCATCACCAACTACCCCAACTGATTTAACAGGAAGCAAAACAGCAAATGCTTGGCTAACTTTGTCATACAAATTTGCTTTGATAAGCTCTTGTATAAAAATATTGTCAGCTTCTTGTAGTGTCTTTATTCTTTCTTCAGTGACTTCCCCAATGATCCTTACACCTAGGCCAGGACCAGGAAACGGGTGTCTTTCTATCATTTCTTTAGGTATGCCAAGCTCTAAACCCATCCTTCTAACCTCATCTTTAAATAAATCTCTAAGAGGCTCAACTAAATCTAGTTTCATTTCTTCTGGCAAACCACCAACATTATGATGAGATTTTATAACTTTAGCTTCATTTGATTCTGAGCCTGAGGACTCAATAACATCTGGATAAATAGTTCCCTGTGCTAAAAATTTAACTTCTTTAAG
>MDTB01112827.1_pt1 | contig 12172 bp, 11 predicted proteins | sample 811161 | NCBI WGS metagenome assembly MDTB01 (sample SAMN05326650, study PRJNA326480) | marine metagenome | isolation source: seawater | place: Mediterranean Sea | collected 2009 | reverse complement strand
TTTAAATAGATCTCCCTTGCGATGCTACCTCCTCAGATTTCTCAAGGATTTGATTTTTGTCTCCTAAATAATATCTTTTAACTGGATGAAGTATATCATCTAATTCATAAATCAAAGGAACACCTGTTGGTATATTTAGAGAAATAATATCTTCATCTGAAATATCATCAAGATATTTAACCAGGGCTCTCAAAGAATTACCATGAGCTACAATGAGAATACTCTTACCTTCTAAAATTTCAGGCTTGATAAATTCTAACCAATAAGGTAGAAACCGTTCAACTGTATCCTTTAAGCATTCTGCTCCTGGTAAAAGACTTGAATTTACGTCTGCATAATTAGAGTCAAATTTTGGATGACGTTTATCATCTTTATCTAATTCTGGAGGCCGAGTACTATAACTCCTGCGCCAGACTAACACCTGCTCATCTCCATATTCTTTTGCAATCTCTGCCTTGTTCAAACCTTGTAAAGCACCATAATGTCTTTCATTCAACCTCCATGAGCGTGTTATAGGGATACTATTCAGTCCCATTTCTTTAAGGCATATTTTCATTGTGCTATGAGCTCGTTTCAATAAAGATGTGTGTACTTTATCAAATTTAAACCCTTCTTTGGATAAAAGTTCTCCAGCATAGCGAGCTTCGCTTTCACCTTTTTCTGTTAATTCAACATCAGTCCAACCTGTGAATTTATTCTCTAAATTCCATCTACTTTGACCATGCCTTAATAAAACTAATTTCTTCATAAAGGTCGTCAATTTAACATCTAATATTTTCCATTGTCAAGATTGTGAATGTATTTATTATAAGCGAAATTATTTTTTAATTAGATTTTGGTATGTGTGGAAGAATAACATTAACTAAAAGTAAGAAGAGTATTATTAAAGACCTTGCTATTGATAGTTGGAGCGCTGATGGCTATTCTCCAAGTTACAATATTGCACCATCACAATTTTCACCAATTTTAATCAAGAAGGACAACCTTAGGGTTATAAAAAATATGCAATGGGGTCTGAGTTCTAATGTTGTTTCAAATTATTATAAGCCAATCAATATCAGATTAGAGACACTTTTAAAAAAAGGTTATTATCAGAATTTAGTAAGTAATGGTAGGTGCGTCGTACTATCGAGTGGATACTATGAATGGGTGAATTTAAATGGCCAAAAAATTCCATACTATTTTCAGTTTAAAAACCGCTCTATTATAAAAATAGCAGGGCTGTGGACTGCTTTGAAATCGTCTCAAGGAATATCTTATACATATGCCATCGTAACAACAAAAGCACAAAGTGAAATTAAACATTTACATCACAGGATGCCGTTAATACTAGATGAACTATCAGCAGATGATTGGGTTAAACATGAAGGCACTAAAGAACAGAATTTGATTGCCAATCATAATCGTACTAATGAAACGAAGTTACATTTTTTCACGGTTTCAAACCTTGTTAACTCACCGAGAAATAATACGCATAATTGCATCAAACCTTTTGAATATTCCTTCCAGTGCAATATGTTTAATGATTTCTAACTATTTATGTCTAACTGAGATAAGAATTAGTTGCAGATGTTTCAAAATATAATTTATCTATTAATCAAATATATTAGGTAATTCAATATCAAAAATTTCAGGTATCTTATCCTCTAAATTTACTCCGACTTGAATCCCTAGATTTACCCAAAAAGATTCTACTCCATCATTGATAGCATCGGTTAACCAGTTCAACTGAGTAACTATCCCAATTGTTAAGGGAGTAGGGAGCAAGTTAAAAACTGCTGTTCCACCTAGAGTAATACCATATCCTGGAGAAAGCATTCCACCTCCAATCCTAAAACCTGTTTCAAATGTATTTGGTACCCAAGGCCAAGCTATCCTAGGATCAATTTCTATTACCAGAAAATAGGCTATGGTCTGTAAATCATAATCATCATTTTGTGATTCAAAATCAAACCAGTTTATGTCTAGTCCTAAATCAACATTTGTTTTATATATTCTAAACATATTTCTTCTACCAATACCAATTGTATAATTAGTTCTTGTTCTATGTTTTTGAAGTGAGATATTTTTATATATTGGTTGAGAATATGCAAATGTAACATATGATTTTGGACCAATCCCAAAAAGTGAATCTTGCATAACTCTTTTGGCCTCTCTTGCTTTTTTTCTTGCTCTTTTCCTTGCCTCTTTAGCTTCTTTTTTCGCTTCTTTAGCTTCTTTTTTTGCAAAGTCTTCTACTTCTAATGTTTTCTGAACCGCATCAAGTGTGGCCGTAGCTGAGGCAGCTTCTAGCCTTGCTCTTTCAGCTTCTCTTTCTGCATCAAACATTTCTTCTATTGCTTTCTGAGCTTCTTTTTTCGCTTCATCCATTCTCAACTTAAATAGCTCTATATCATCAGCCTGCCTTTCAGCTTTACGCATTAATTTTTCAGCACTCTGTGCTCTCTTATTAGCATCGATTAGTGCTAGTTTTGCAAGATCAAGTTCTTCATTAGCTTTATTAAGCGCTTCTTCAGCTCGATTATAGAATTCTAAGGCCAAGTCCAAGCTTTGAAGATCTTGAATACCTCTATCAATCACTTTTTCCCCTTTCCATTCGTATTTGTAAGCATATTTATCAGGAGGCATGTAAGGTATTATCCTTCTTTCTAACTCCTTCCCTTTTTCATTTGTTATAACGCGTACTATTTCTTGAAGACTTTTAGATTGTATAAACTCTTTTGTCTCAAGAATGTTATTGTCAGAGTCAAAGTATTGTATCATTTTTAAAAATGGTCCCTTCTCCCAAAATAATAGATGTCGACCAACAAACTCACGTTCAGAATTAAAATATGAAGATTCTATTACTTCAGTGAACTTGGATTGATCTTTTATAATTGTATAATTAAAATTATAGGAGAAGTATTCAAACCCAAGTGAATCTGTAAATGATACCTCTTTAGGTCTGCCATCACTTTTACTTTTAAATTTAGCAACCCATCCAGGCCTTATGTTACTTAGCTGATGAGAGTATAAGTTTTCATCTAACCTTATTACACTGCCTCCCTCATGAAATAAAATCTTGTATTCAGATCGCGAACCTGACCTTGACCATATTAATTGATAAGTTTCTTTCGGTCTTCTATCTTTACCATATTTGGTTACTGATTTAATTCTATTATCATTATTTCGCAAAACCATATAATATACTTGTCCATAAAAGTTTTGAGGTTCACCACGTAATTCTAAAACTCTCCTATAGGGATTCCAATATTTGTAGTATTGCCTTTCGCTAAATAATTTAGAAGAGAATTCCAAATCATTCTCAATTCCGAGTGTCTGATTGAAAGTGAAAAAGAAAATTATAACACAAGTTATTTTTAAACTAAATATTAGCTCATCCCCCAACTCATAAGCACAATCATAGTAAAAAATAATGAAAACCCTATCCAAGCACCTGATTGAAACCTCTTATTGTAATCTATAACTTCATTATCTAGTGTTTGATAATTTAGGACAATTGCCTCATGATCTCCCTCTTCAACAAATACATCTAAGCGCCCCATGACTAATATATCGTTCAACATTTTTTCCTTAGAAGTTAGAGTATTTACATCTTGAGAGTAATCATTTGGGAAATAGCCTACTTTATGCCAACCCGGTAATACATCTATATAGTTTTTTAATGGTGAATAGCCAACTAAATGTCCGTCAACGTAAATTGGTAGTCCTTTTGTATCACAAATTATTTCCAAAGTGGTACGTTCTCTAGCATCCTTCCAAGAGCTTGGGTGATGCTTCTTTTGTGCATCCTTAATATCAGGGAAAATAAAAGAAGGATTGATTTCATTAGATGGAACCTTGCTTGCGTAAGTTAAATTGATTTGAACAGTTTGACCCTCTTCAATTAGTATAACGTCAAATATCCCAATTTTTTGATTAACATGTATCGCAAGTTGAAGAGAATTTTGAGACCAGCTCTGTTGAACATCATTGATTGGGAAAATCTTCATATTTTCAAAGAACCCTTCAACAGGTCTGATAACATTATAGAAATTTAAAATAAACCAGTTGTCTTGTTCAATCCAACTAGAAACATCTGTTTTTTCAATAAAACTTGATAATTCAAATTCTATATTCAACCCTTTATCATTAGGTACTACTTTTGAGGACATAATGACTGGAAGATCTTGGGTAAAGATTTTTATAATAAATATCAAATAAAAGGTAATTCCCCAATATTTTTTTGAAAGGGGATGTGGCCTCATAATATTATTCCGGGCCTTGTTCGGATAAGGAAAGATTTATTCTTATTTTTTGAGTTCTTCCTTGAGGGACATAAATATCCTGATAATCTGGAATGTTCATTGCAAATTTTGGCGGCGGATTGTTTGGATCAATGACTCTGACTCTATGCCATCCTGGAGTTACTGAAAATTTATTTTTAATAGGTGTTTTACCAATGAGAGAGCCGTCTATAAATACATTGGCACCATCTAAATTACAGGTCAATTTGAGAAATGTTTTACGCTTTGAAAGATCTGGTGGAAGTAAGTTAATTTCATTACTATTGGACAATTTTCTTGTCTCTCTTTTTACTTGAGTAGTTACGGGAGTCTGATTTAACAGCTCTTTAGCTGTTTGGCGGGCTTGGTCAATAACACTACCAAATCTTTGCTCTATTTCTAATCGATTATTTTCCTTTTTAGGCCGAACCATAGGTTTTTGCCCTGACAATGCTCTAGTGAGCTCTCTGTGAGTACCTTCCCCAACAATACCATCAACATTCGCCACATTAAACCCCCTATCTAATTGAAAGTCAACGACAGCATCTTCTGTCATAGGACCAAAATTTCCATCAACACCGTCATTATATACACCTCCCACACCCAAATCATATCCTAATGCTATTAAGGCCTCTTGAAGAGCCTTAACACTCCTTGGTCTTTTTGTTCCTGATTTGAGTACTCCCTCATCTATTATGTAAGATATATCTATAGATTCTTTTGCTATCTTTTCCCTCTGCGGTGGAGGAGGGCCACTTATCTCAATTTTCTTTTTTCTCAACACAACTAGAGGCTTTGGCTCTTTTTTAACAATAATTGGCTTCTGTTCTTTTGGTATATAGCTAATTCTATCTTCTTTTTTAATGTTTACACTATCATCTCCTGGAATATCTTCTGTAGAATACCAGTTGTTATACCATACAAAATACTTTTCAGGCCCGTATTTATCTCTAGCGTAAACAAATGAATCATAAAAAGGTGAACCTTTTGATTCTTTTTTTGGCAAAGAGAAAACTCTGTTTGAATTATTTCCCTCCGAAACTCTGACCTTGGATTTTAGACTATCATTTAGAGACTCCCAGACTTGTACTAAGACAACTCTGCTTGCACGAGAGTGAAAAATTTCAAAGTCTTCAATTGGCCTTTCAAACAGATATCCTATTTGAACAGACTGATTGTTTTCTGTTATCTCAATATCAATTAAGGGCGGTTGAAATTCAATGTATTCAATAGCTGATGGGCTCAGATAAGTACCATTCAAGGTCAGATAAAACCAATTCTCTTGACCTGACCATCCAGCAATATTCTCTAGTTCGATGACTGAGCTAGTAACAATTCGAAGTAATGTACCATTGCTCTTCTTATGGCAAGTTATCAGCTGTACTTGACTACCCCATGTAAAGGTAATAAGTATAAATAGTCCAATAATAATATTCTTACTTTTTGATATCATCTAACTCTTTTATCAATTTATTTACAACAACCAATTCATTGGTTGGGTCTTCATCATTCAATTCTTTCTCGCGTATTTGAACGCGAAGTAAAGAAATCTTTTGTTTTATAGGTTCAGATTTTAAGATTTTCAAGCAATCATAAACAATTGTTGTAGATAAATTACCCCTATCTTCAAAAAAAAGAATCTTTGTAATATAATTTCTCTCATGGTCATCTTGAAAATACTCGATAATTTTTGATGATTCCACATCCAAATTCCTATCTATTAGAATCTTCGCTACCTTGGTTAAAATTGGAGTAGTAAATAAATCAAGATCAAGATTATCTAAAATATATTTTTTCTGATTTTTGTTACCACTCAACATAATTCGAATTAATTCAACTTGCGCCTTATCTATTTGATTACTGAATACAATTGATTCATCTTTTTTACCATTTTCTCGATTTAAATTTTCTGGATTTACTCTACTTGTTTTGATTTTTCGTATAAAGTCTTTTTCATTGATAGATAATTTCTCTGAAATAATCTTTACCAAGTCATTTTTGATTATCCCATCATTAATACCTGACACCTCATTTGCCAATTCGACAATATAGTTTTGCCTTTCAACGCCGTCTAACTTGAGACCGTTATTGAATTTAATATGAAATTCAATATGATCTATGGGACTAGTTAATGAATCCTTAACGGCATTTATCCCAAATTTAGAAATCCAATCATCCGGATCAAGTTGATCTGGAGGGTTAACAACCGTTGGTATTAATCCATTTTTTAACATTACCCAACCTGCTCTAATTGCAGCATTTGCTCCTGCATTATCACCATCATATAAAATGATGATTTTCTTTGTCAATCTCTTTAATGCCAATGCATGTTTTGATGAGAATGAAGTTCCAGAAACTGATAAAATTGGATTAATACCTGATTGGTAAAGTTTCAAAAAGTCCATGTATCCCTCTACTAAAATAACATAACCTTCTTTCCTAATTGAATCTCTAGTAGCTTGAAGACCATAAAAATTATTGCTTTTTTTAAATAGCGGTGTCTCAGGAGAGTTTATATATTTTGCTGAATCCTCTGATTCAAAGACCCTTCCACCAAAAGCAATTACCCTCCCAGAAACATGAAATATAGGAAACATAATTCTTGACCTAAATCTATCAAAAATACCTTTTTCAGAATGTGTGAATAATCCAGATTGAATTATTTGTGACTTTGAAAATCCCTTACCTCTGCATCTATTAGTCAAATGATTCCAATCATTTTTAGCATAACCAATTTTAAATTTTTCTATTGTTTCTTTGCTTAAACCCCGTTTTAATAAATAATCGAGTACGGGTTCCCCTTTTAGCGAAAATAGGTTGTCCTGATAAAGTGAAGCTGCCATCTCATTTAGCTTGTACAATGAGGAAAATATTTCTGATTTATCACCATTTTCATCAATTTTAATATCAATACTGTATTTTTCTGCCAATAATTTTATCGATTCTGGGAATGAAATTTTTAGATAATCCATTAAAAATGAGAAAACATTGCCTCCTGCGTTACAACCGAAACAATAAAATATCTGTTTCGCTTGAGCTACGCTGAATGATGGTGTTTTCTCGGCATGGAATGGACAAAGTCCGAATAGATTAGGGCCTTTCTGTTTCAAATCAACATATTGGGATACTACATCCACAATATCTGCAGTATCTCTTATCCTATCGATTACGTCTTTTGATATTTGTGGCATTATGGCTGTGTCAATTGTTTTATATATGATTCGCCTACTAGTACGGGGTCTTCCCAATTAAAAAGGGAAACCACTGAAGTTCGCATTTTCATTCCTATTACATTCAACTTAGAATTCTCTTCAATATATACCCTCCATCTCTGCAATGGAGATAGAGCGATAAACCAAAAAAAGATAATTACAATGAGATATCCCTTTATTAAACCAAAAGTAAAACCCAGAACCCTATTCATCGATTCGTTACCTTTAGAGATGAAAGCATAATGAGACATTTTAATAACCACTCTTGATATCAACAAAGCAGTTGAAAATATAATTACAAAAGAGAGGAAATTAGAAAGCGATTTATTTATTTGAATCAAATCATTGATTCTGTTTGCTAAAAAGGAGTAGTTAGACAGAGATAATAAAACAGCAAATACAATACCAGCTAGGCGAATAAGCTCTGAAACTATACCTTTTCTAAATCCACCATATCCAATAAACAAGATGAATACAACAGAGAGAACATCTAAAATCCAAAACATTTAATCCAATAATTCTCTTATTATATTATTTGCAAGTTTCCCATCAATACTACCTTTCCCCATTTTCATCACAGTGGGCATGACCTTTCCTATATCAGAAATATTTACAGCCCCAACTTGAACAATCACCTTTTCAATTAAAGACCTAATTTCAACTTCGTTCATCATTTTTGGTAGATAGTTGTTCAATATATTAATCTCTTGCATTTCTTTATCAGCTAAGGCTTTCCTATTTGCTTTAATGTATAGAGCTGCTGCTTCATTTCTCTGTTTTACCAGTGTTTTTATTAGGCTTATGCATTCGTTACCTGTTAAGACTCGTTGAAGATTTATTTGTTTATCTTTTAGTTTAGCTAGCAGCGTTCTCAAAGCTTGAGCTGTGTTTTTATCTCCAGATTTCATTGCGGCATACATGTCTTCTTTTATTGAATTGATAAAGTCCACTTCAACTCCTATCTATTCTTTTCATTGAAATAAGTAAATGATCTTTATTTGTCTCGAACCCAATAAACCGTCTTCCGTGCGATTTGCATGCTATACCAACATCTCCAAAGCTTAAAAAGGGATCTAAAACCCAATTTAATTTAAAGCTACTAGCTTCCAATATTTTTGAAATCAATGCTTGTGGATAATATCCTTCACTGTCAGAGTCATCTGAAATGTTTCCCCAAAAGTTTGAATCTATTTCGACTGTTTTTTTAGTATCAATAGTTTTAATACCAACTGGATGATTTTTGAATAAAAATTCATCTGTTTTGGTAGCAAACCAGATGTCGGATATTTCGTTTTTCCATGTATCACTATTATTTTTAGCATTTCCATCTTTCCAAGTTATTCTTGTTTGCAAAATAAATAAATTGCTTAATAGCCCTTGATACATGCCTGAATACTCCCACGGGCTAATTATATAAATTGCCCCTGTTTTTTTAAGGACTCTGCAAGATTCACGAATCCACCTACGGTTCCATTCATAATATCCTTGAAGGGTTTTCTTTGTATCAAAATCTAGATTTTCATCCCAGTTACTTATTGGGGGGCTTGCAATTATTAATTCAATAGATTCATCTGGAATTGCCCGCAAACCATCTAAGCAGGTAGTATGAAACAGTCCTTCTCTAACCTTCCCTTCATCCATAATTATATCATCAACAGTTTGTACAGCAGGTAGGTATCGATTTAAATCACTGATTGATAAGCCTGGATATGATTCCATCGGATTATTTAATTGATATGTTTTGATTTTTTCGGAAGATTCATCCATATTTTAATTTAATAAATATTTATAGTATTTTCTTTTCTGAATCTTTCCCCAATATCATAAATAATTTGGAAATTTTAGATATAGAAAATTTTAAAAATATTAACTATTTTAGAAATGAGCTATCAAACATAACTAACGGAAATTTTATTGAAATATAAAATTTTCGATCACCTCATCGCGTGTAAAATTGATAGTCAACTAAACTATGCAATACAGATATAGAAAGGATAGAGGATGAACTGGGTATCAGTATATCTAAACAGCCATTAGGTTTGATAAATAAGTATAATGATAAGAACTTCTGTATTTTAACATCTGTTTTTTTGGTATTGGGAAATTTTCCCTATTCCCTCTGGTACTATAAAAAGATTACATTCTAGGAAATAGATATAAGCTTTTAAACAAAAGAATGATTGTTATGAAATTAATATGTGTGATAACTACTTTTTTAATTTTCTCTATTAGTTATGGAGGGGAAATATCTGTTTCAATATCTGAAAGCTTAGTTAACGACTATCTTAAACTAATTGGCGATCATCAAATCCCAAGGGGTAAGTTTGACAAACAAGTATTGTGGTCAGTACATAATCCAAGGGTAAAATTTTTGGAGGGCTCAGCAGAATTTCATGCAACAGTATTCTTTAAAAAAGGAAAGATTAATATTAAAAAAACTGTAAATAAAAATATGTACGTAGAATATAATTATGACAAAAATACTATTCAGTTAATGATTGATGAACCAATAATTAAAATGGAAAGAAAAGGCGAGAGTTTAGGCAAATTTGACCTTAGCAGCCTTTATCAAAAAGATGGTTTGAGATTTCAAGGCCCACGTCCAAAGCAAGAGAAAATAAAATTAAAAACAATAAAAGGACGAATAAATATCGATTTAAACATAAAAAAATCTCTAATATACTTTGAGCCTGGAGTTGTAAGGGTTGCGATAGATCTCGATTATAAAAACCCTAGGGATTAGATTGGATGCTAGATGATAAAGACTATTTAATTTTTATATATCAAGGAGAATTATACAAGCTAAAATTCAACACTCGGTATGGAATATAGGAGCTATGAGCCGCTGGATTCAACCAGATCTTAAAGAAAAGAATACTATTTTAAATTTTGAATGTATTTATAGTTACTATATTATAGATATATCCCATATTATTAATCTTAGCAAACAAAGCTTTTCTACAATCTACGCCCCATTGGTGCTTGAAATAGTCTTTTATAATTAAGTGAAAATACTAATCTCAAAACTTCCAGAATCTGGATGGTGGCAAAGTGGAATACCTAAATATGCGGACAATCCAGCTATGGTCGAGGGAGCCGTTCCCAATATGCAACTTATTAAAGTTGAAAGAGATAATCTTATAAACTGTATTAAAGAAACCGGGAATGAGGTCATTGAAATTAATTTCCCAAATAAGCTCGACGAAGAGATTCCACAGCATGATTTTGTTTTCGTTAGAGATTCCTTTATATCAAATCAGAATGGTATTGCAGTTATCTTGAGAGCATATATACCTGAAAGAAGAATAGAAAATAAAATAATAATTGAATATCTTGAAGGTCTGAATATGCAGGTAGTGAAGATAGCTGATAAAAGTGGGATAAAAGCCGATGGGGGAGAATTTTATTTTTGTAAGGAAGACAATGTTCTTTTTAGTGGGCTAAATAGAAATACTTCAAGTGGAATCGAACAAGTTGCTCAAGCAATGAATGTGAATAAAGTCATTGTATTGAAGGGTGAGGGATTTCATTTGGACACATTTTTTTCTCCAGTTTTAGGCAAGAATGGTGAAATCGCAGCCTTAATTATTTGCAATGATTTGCTTGGACATGATTCAAAAAAGGAGTTGAACATATTTTCAAGTAGTCACGGAATCCCAATTCTAGACATACCTCCAGAAGATGCAATTGGAGTAAAGGGCAATGTAGGAAACTTTGCAGTAAATGCACTCGCGCTGCCGGGAGTTTTAATAAGACCTAATCATTTCACAAATAATAGGATTGAAAAAGAGCTTGGACTATTAGGAGTTAAACAGATTATAACTCCTACAAGCCAATTCCAATTGAGCGGGGGCTCCGTACATTGTCTAACAAATGAGATATAAATAAAGCGTTACAATTGAACCTAATTTACTAGTTGAATATGGCTATATACCCAAACCTAGGCGAAAGTTAAGGGCTCCAAATCCAGAAGATCCTGGGACCACATCTTCTATAAAAGTGTGGCGGTAAAGCAAAAATGTATCAAATGTTAGTACTTTAAACTGCAATCCTGCTTGGACATGAAATCCACTGGATTCAACTAGATTATCATCATTTTCTAAATAACTGAGCAATGCTTCATCTAGATTGTCTGTATCACCTGTTTGAAGGCCTGTATCTGTACCGCCAAGTAATTGCTTTACCATTTCGATACTTGCTAGTGGGCTAGTTTTAAAATTATTTAACCCAAGGCCATAGTGCGCTTTAGCAGAGGCTAAAAATGGTATACCTATACCTAAAAGTTTTTTTGTAGCGGTTATATAATAATTTGAGTACCCCCAACCAAAGCCAATAGTCTCCATTGAACCGGATTCATTTTCAAAATTGATGTCGTAGTTTTTCCCTCCTAAGCTGAGGTCTAGTTCGATATCTACAAAAGGGATGAGATCAATGTACGCGTAACCTCCTATGTTATATGAACCATCGAAAGCGCTATTCGTTAAGGTTACCCCTGGAATACCTGATTCCGGGGAGGACTCGCTAACACTAAAAATACCCTGCCCGAGTTGAAGACCAAAACCTCCGATAGCAAAAGCGGAGGATATAAAGGCATTTAAGATATATATTACGATTACTTTCTTCATTTTTTTTCCTTGCTGTATTGATTGAAAAAGCTCAATAGAGTTTACATTAAGTATAACAATGAAACAAATC
>MDTB01145459.1_pt1 | contig 12174 bp, 10 predicted proteins | sample 811161 | NCBI WGS metagenome assembly MDTB01 (sample SAMN05326650, study PRJNA326480) | marine metagenome | isolation source: seawater | place: Mediterranean Sea | collected 2009 | reverse complement strand
TCTTCACTTTAAAATCCTTTTGTCAGTTCGACATTGCCTCGAGAAAAAGTGGCTAGCTAGAAAGATCTGTGAGCCTAGACCTCTAATAAAAATTATGAGGGTCAACATCAATAGAAAAATTAATGTATTTAGGGATCTTAAAATGACTAAGCCAAATTTTAACCAATCTTTGTATAGGAAAGAGCTTTTCACTTTTTATTAATATCCTAACTCTGCTCTTTCCTCGAATCTTTGAAATAGGTGCCACAGCTGGACCAAAGATAAGTGCGTGTTCACTACCCAAGCTATGCCACTTTCCAGTAATAAAACGGCCAAAGTCTAGCAAGACCTTTTCTTCCCTTCCTGAAAGAATTATAGCCACCATTTTACCAAAAGGTGGCACCTTTGCTTGCCTACGCAAATTAGTTTCTGCCTCTAAAAAACACTCATCATCACCGTCAACAAGAGTCACAATAACTGGGTGCTCAGGAACATACGTTTGGAGAAGAGCTTCACCCATTCTATTATCTCTGCCTGATCGGCCAGAGACTTGTCTAAGTAATTGAAAACTTTTTTCTGATGCTCTCAAATCACTACCTTGTAAAGCCAAATCAGAATCAATTACTCCTACCAATGTAATTTTAGGAAAGTTATACCCCTTTGACACCAACTGTGTGCCAATTATAATATCTACTTCTCCCTCTGAGAATTGTTTAATCTTTCGCTTTAAATCGTCTTTATTATCAACACTATCCGAAGATAGTATTCCAATCCTAGCCTGAGGGAAAATACCCTCAGCTTCTTCAGCCAGACGCTCTATCCCTGGACCTATTGTTGCAAAGTGCCCGTCTTTCTCACAATTGGGACACGATGGTGGTAAATCTCTACTTACTCCACACTGATGACAAATTAATAACTTTCTAGATTTATGGTTTACCAATCGAGCATCACAATTTTCACACCCGAATTGGAAACCACACGATCGACAAACTGTTATAGGTGAGTAGCCACGCCTATTCAAGAAAAGTAAAGTTTGTTCTTTTTTTTCTAATCGCTTCGCAATTGAAGATTTCAAGCTACTTGAAATCCACTGCCCCTTTTTTAGATTGTCGGTTTTTAGATCAATTGGCTTGATTTTTGGTAGGACAGCCAAACCAAAACGCTCTTTGAGCTCGATAAGGCTATACTTCCCAGTTTTGCAATTGACCCAGCTCTCTAAGCTTGGAGTAGCTGAAGTTAGAATAACTTGAGAATAATTTAGTGATGACCTTAATACTGCCATGTCTCTAGCATTGTAACAAACTCCTTCTTCCTGCTTGTAGGAACCATCATGCTCCTCATCTACCACTATTAATCCCAATTTTTTAAATGGCAAAAAAAGAGCAGAACGAGCACCAATCACTAACTGAAGATTATTGTTTGCGGCATTTAAAAATATCCTTCTCCGTTCTGATAAAGAAATTCCCGAATGCCATTCAGCTGGCTCGACACCAAAGCGATCGGTAATTCTTTTAACAAATTCAATGGTTAACGCGATTTCAGGCAAAAGAATTAATACCTGATAGCCTAGATCTATTGTTTGCGATATTGCATCAAAATAAACTTCTGTTTTGCCAGATCCAGTTACACCTTTTAGTAGGGTAGTTTCGTAAGATTTCTTCCTTATTTTTTTCCGGAGGACTTTAGCTGCTCTGCTTTGCTCAATTGAAAGTGAGTTGCTGTAAGTGGGGTGCATATATGGGTGCGGTGTTTCTTCGATAGTGATAGATTTCTGAATTACTACTCCTGTCTTTACTAAACCCGCTAAAGCACCTTCATTAAGTTTTATCTCTTTTTTTAGATCTGCCTTACTTAAAGCCTTCTCTGGAAATTTATCAAAAACACTCATTATGGCACTTCGACCAGATGTCATTCGGAATTTAGAAATTCTTCCTTTTTGAAAGGCAAAAAATTTTTTCGGTTTTATTCTAAAATAATTATTTCTCACTGCAAGTTTAAAAACCTTATTCAAAGGGTTTATAGTATATTCGGACATTTGAAGAAGAAAAGTCTGCATTTCTGTAGTCATTCTTGGAATGTTGACTCTGGATAGAATAACTTTCAAATTGAAAGTCTGATCACTTTTAGCAGTCGGTGCCCAGACTACTCCTAGAAAACTTCGTTTTCCGATAGGGACTTCAACAAAATCACCAACCCTCACTCCACCGTCAGGGGCTATGTAAGTAAGCAATCCGTTATTTATTGGCTGCGACGTTAAAACAATTAAATGTCGTCCTTTCTCAATATTATTTTGCTTCATGATTTTTTTACTCTAATGAAAGTTATTCAGTTTATTTATCAGTTTAATTTTTTTAAAGTTTGTGTAAAATATAACAGCTCAATTATAAAAATTTTGAAAGATAAAAATGCAACTTTTTTTAGATACAGCAGAAATAGAAATCATACGAGAGTTAAATGAAACTGATATTATTGACGGTGTCACTACTAACCCCTCTTTAATTTTAAAATCTGGCAAAAATATTTTTGAAGTCCTCAAAACAATATGCGAAATAGTGGATGGCCCCGTAAGTGCTGAGGTAACAGCATTAAAAACAAACAAAATGATAGAAGAAGGCTTAAAGCTTAACGAAATAGCTTCAAACATTGCAATTAAATTACCGCTTACCATGGACGGATTAAATGCTTGTAAAATACTTACCTCAAAAGGAAAAATGGTAAATCTAACCCTATGCTTTTCGGCTAGCCAAGCCCTTCTAGCAGCAAAGTCAAATGCTACTTTTGTTAGCCCATTCATCGGCAGACTCGATGACATTAATATTGAGGGCCTCAATCTGATTAAAGAAATAAAGAAAATATATAATAATTATCAATATCAAACAAAAATTCTCTCCGCCTCAGTAAGGACTGTAAACCATCTAACACAAGTGGCTTTAATTGGCTCCGACATTGCCACAATTCCACCAGAAGTCTTTAAAAATCTTCATAAACATCCCCTTACTGATCTAGGCTTAGCTACTTTTATAAAGGATTGGGAAAAAACAGGTCAAAAGATAGGTTCCTAACAGTTTTAGGATTGAAAAATGAAATGTGATGAAAAAATAGCAGTTAATGTTTGTTCGAATGAAGTTATGATTTTAGAAGATAAATGGTCTAGGTACATACTAGAATTGCAAGGACTAAGTCTTAATACGGCTAATGCTTATAAACGTGACCTTACCAATTTTTTTAATTTTTTGTCCTCGTATTATGAAGAAATAGTAACAATTCAGAAGCTTTCAGAAGTCACTATTAAAACACTGCGAGCTTGGCTATCTGACAAAAGGGGAAAAAGAATTCAACCACGCTCAATTTCAAGAAATTTATCAGCAGTGAAAAATTTCTACCGATGGTTATTTAGTAATGAACAAATTGAGAATAGCTATGTACTTAATTTTAAAGGACCAAGGCTTAAACCTCGCCTACCGCGTCCTCTTTCAATTAAAGAAACCAAAGCAGTGTTGACCTCAATTTCTAATGAATCGGGAAAATCCTGGGTTTCTGCCAGAGATTATTCTATTTTAATACTTTTATACGGATGCGGTCTGAGAATATCAGAAGCACTGAATTTAAAATTTTCATGCATCCCTCTGCCTGACACTATTCGAATTTTAGGAAAAGGGAATAAGGAAAGATTAGTTCCCATACTGCCAATTGCGAAAAAAGCCATTGAAAACTATCTCAAACTATGCCCTTACACAATGAAGAGCACTGATTACATTTTTCTTGGCAAGAGGGGTAAAAAACTAAATCCCAAGATAATTCAAAATGTAGTTCTACAAAGTAGACGAGAGCTAGGGTTACCGAGCACTGCTACACCTCACTCTTTTCGTCATTCTTTTGCAACACATTTATTATCCGCTGGAGCTGATTTAAGGAGCATTCAAGAATTACTGGGTCATGAGTCATTGAGCTCAACACAGGTCTATACTGAACTCAATGAAGACAGGTTGATGGAAGTATTTAATTCAACACATCCAAGTGCAATAGACCCAGACTAGGCCCCTATAAGCCTAATTCTGAAGCACTTCATCACATCTAACACAGGTTTTAACATATTTTGCATTTGGTGGAAAAGTATCTACATACTTCCAACACCTTTGACATTTGTGGCCCTTGGACATTTTAAATATTACCTGAACATTTTCAACATCATCAAGAGTAAAAGACTTACTCTTTGTAACCCCTGGTCTAACTTCGATGTCAGAAGTTATACAAACTTCTGAAAAATCTATTGAGTCAATTTTTTGATATAACTTTTCATCATCAATATAAACCAAAGGCGAAGCTTCTAGACTCGATCCGATAAGCTTCTCCTGCCTATAAATCTCTATAGCCCCAGTAACGACCCGTCGCACATCTCTAATTGCGGACCATCTTCTTTCAAGTTCAGAGTCAAACCAATCAGTGGGAGTCTGTTGAAAATCATTCAGATGGACAGAGGTTGCCTTATCTTTGAATCTTTCATACCAAACCTCTTCGGTAGTAAAAGCAAGAATTGGTGCCAACCAAGTTGTTAGCCTAGTAAAAAGAATATCCAACACCGTTCTACAGGCTTTCCTAGTATAGCTATTCTTTGAGTCGCAATAAAGGGTATCCTTTCTAATATCAAAATAAAAAGAAGATAAGTCCAGAGTACAGAACTGAAATAATTGCTGAAAAACAAATTGGAAGGAATACTCATTATAACCATTTCGCACGATTACGTCTAACTCAGCTACTTTACTCAAAATCCACCGCTCAAGTTCAGGCATATCGTCAGTATTAATTTCTTCTGCCTCCTTTTCAAAATCAGTCAAACTTCCAAGCAAAAAGCGCATTGTATTCCTAATTCTTCTGTAACTATCTGATACGCCCTTAAGAATTTCAGGACCAATCCTTAAATCAGTGCTATAATCAGATTGTGCGACCCACAACCGCAAAATGTCCGCTCCATACTGCTTGATCACATTTTCGGGGCTTACAGTATTTCCCATTGACTTTGACATTTTCATGCCTCTTTCGTCCAAGGCAAAACCATGTGTTAAAACTCCTTTATATGGGGCTTCACCACGAGTACCGCATGCTTGCAAAAGCGACGAATGAAACCAACCCCTGTGTTGGTCGGTTCCCTCCAAATACAAGTCAGCAGGCCAATGACCATCGGCTCGATCTCTTAAAACAAAAGCATGAGTTGAACCAGAGTCAAACCAAACATCTAAAATATCCATAACTTGATCATATTCATCAGGATTGTAGAGTCCCTCCAAAAATCTCTCTTTAGCATTTGGCATAAACCAGGAGTCTGATCCTTCTTTTCTAAAGATTTCGCAGATTCTTTTATTAACTCTGTGATCTTTAAGTAAGAAATCCTCATCACTCGACTGCCTACCTTTTTTTATAAAACAGGACAAAGGAACTCCCCAGGCCCGTTGCCTGGATAGAACCCAGTCTGGTCTACTTTCAATCATTGCATGAAGTCTATTTCTTCCGCTTGCAGGTGTCCACTTTACTAATTTATCTATAGACTTTAAAGCTCTCTCCCTAATCGATTTTCCATACTTATCTAGTCCATCAACTAATTTCTTGTCTATATCCACAAACCACTGTGGGGTATTTCTAAAAATTACTGGGGCTTTAGATCGCCAACTATGAGGATAAGAATGTTTTAATCTTCCTCTGGCCAATAGATTTCCACTTTCTATCAATTTTGCTATTATAGCTTTATTAGCTTTACCCTCCTTACCTTTCCGATCAAAAACCTCTAGACCCGAAAAGAATGGAATATCTGCCTTAAAGCTGCTATCCTCGGCTATGTTATGTGTTAATTTTCTAGCCCAGCCGCGAGCAACAAATGCTTCAAAATCTTCTGCTCCATGACTTGGTGCAGTATGCACAAATCCTGTCCCAGTTTCCTCAGTAACATGCTCCGCATCAATCATAGGAACTTCATAATTCCAAAACCCCCTTGAACCAGGAATGTCATTGAAGGGATGGCTTAATATCATCTCTTCCAAATCACTCAACCGTAAGGTGTCAAGACGCCTAAATTTTGTAACTCTGGCCTTTTCCATGCAATCTATTGCCAAGTTATCTGCTAAAAAAAGTACATCACCTTCAGAAGACCAGCACTCTTCCTCAGTTTTTTCAACGCGGTATATGCCATATGAAATAACCTTACTATAAGCCACTGCTTTATTTGAAGGAATTGTCCAAGGCGTAGTGGTCCAAATTACCACGAAACTCCCCCTATGAATGCCCTTTTTAACTTGGAATTTAACCCAGATGGTTGGGCTTTCATGTTCGTGATACTCAATCTCGGCTTCAGCCAAAGCAGTTTTTTCCACAGGCGACCACATTACTGGCTTTGAGCCCTGATACAAAGATCCATTCATTAAGAATTTCATAAACTCTTCGGCAATAACTGCCTCAGCTGAGTAATCCATCGTTAAATATGGGTCATCCCAATTACCCAAGACCCCCAATCTTTTAAATTCGTCCCTTTGGATGCCTATCCACTCCTTTGCAAACTTTCTGCACTCTGCTCTTAATTCATTTGTAGAAACGTCATCCTTATTTTTACCCTTAGATCGATATTTTTCTTCAATTTTCCATTCAATTGGCAAACCATGACAGTCCCAGCCAGGAACATAAAACGCGTTCTTTCCCAGCATTTGTTGTGATCTGACTATAAAGTCTTTAAGAATCTTGTTCAGTGCATGTCCAATATGCAAATTACCGTTGGCGTAAGGAGGTCCATCGTGCAAAACAAATTGTTCCCTACCCTTACTCTTTTTACGTAAATTATTGTAGACACCTAACTTCTGCCAGTGATTTATCCATTCTGGTTCTTTCTTTGCCAATCCCGCACGCATAGGAAAGTCTGTCGTTGGTAAAAAAAGTGTATCTTTATAATCTGGTGTCTCTTCAACCATTTTTAAGCTTTCAAAAATTGCATTTTTCCTCTTGTTCACTATATTCATAAATTGTTCAAGGAAGTTTTATGATGATTGTTAATAAACTTATTGTTTTCCATCAATCTAAATTTATTTAAATCATATCATACAAAACCAATTTTTGGCCTATAATGGCATCTAGCAATGTAAAAATCGCAATTAAAAACCTTATTTATTGAATAGAAAGGTTAAACATAAAATGTACCGGTACGCACTTACAATCGAATACGATGGAACCAATTTTCATGGTTGGCAAATACAAAAAAAATTACCAACTATTCAGGGAGCAATTAATTTTGCTATTGCGAAGATCCAGAGCAGTTTCGAGGGCATAACTGGAGCTGGAAGGACTGATTCGGGTGTGCATGCTAGTGGTCAGGTGGCTCATTTAGAATTAAATAAAAACTGGGAACCCTTCCGCTTACAACAAGCTCTAAATTTTCATTTAAAACCTAAACCAATTGCAATAATAAAAGTAAATAGAGTAGTAGATGATTTTCATGCAAGGTTTTCGGCTATTGAGAGACATTACCAATTCAAGATAGTAAATCGGGACTCTCCACTAACTTTCCAACAAAATCGTTATTGGTTAGTTAAAAGAAAACTTAATATCCGAAAAATGCAAAAAGCCGCTAATTATCTAATTGGATGTCATGATTTCACCACTTTTCGCTCTTCCCTTTGTCAGGCCAAGAGTCCTGTAAAAACAATGAAACAAATTGAAATCATTTCCACAAATACTGAATTATGGCCTTCAATTGAAATAAATATCAAAGCAAAAAGCTTCTTGCACAATCAGGTAAGAAGCATAGTGGGAACTTTGGAAAAAGTGGGTTCGAACACATGGGAGCCCGAACAAGTTGCGGCAGCCTTAGTAGCAAAGAATAGGAATGAATGTGGTCCTGTTGCTCCTCCCTATGGCTTGTACTTAGCTAAGGTGATATATCCACAAAACCTTTTTAAAATGTAACTTGTCCAAAAAAATTAATTATTAAACAAAAAATTCAAAATATCACCGTCTTTTACTAAATAATTTTTCCCTTCTGAGCGCAGTTTTCCAGCCTCTCTAGCTCCAGGTTCTCCTCCAAACTCAACATAATCTTTATACGCAATGGCTTCAGCTCTTATAAAACCATCCTCAAAATCTCCATGTATTATTCCCGCAGCTTTAGGTGCATTAGTACCTTGACTAATTGTCCATGCATGAGTTTCTTTTGGACCTACGGTAAAATAAGTTTGTAAATTGAGTAAAGAATATCCAACTTTTATTAATCTTTCCAAACCTGCTTCATTTAAACCCATTTCAGATAAAAACATTTCAATATCCTCAATAGAATCAAGTTTGCTAATCTCCTCTTCTATAGAGGCAGAAATTATTACACAGGCTGCCTCTTTATTCTTAACCATGTTTTCAACTTGTTGTGAGTAGTGATTACCTTTTGAAGCTGAGTCTTCATCTACATTACAAACATAGAGAATGGGCTTAGAAGTTAATAACTGTAACATTTTAAAGTTTTTAGCTTGGTGCTCAGCAATATCCAGACTCCTAGCCGGTTTACCCTGCTCTAAAACGTGTCTTACTCTCTCCAACAAGTCAGCCTGCTCTTCTGCTTGTTTATCTCCAGATTTCAATTTACGTACTAAATTTGATAACCGCTTGTTAACACTTTCTAAATCCGCCAGTAACAATTCTGTTTCAACAGTTTCTGCATCAGAAAGAGGATCTACACGTCCATCGACATGGGTAATATCGTCGTCTTCAAAACACCTTAAAACATGAGCTATAGCGTCACATTCTCGAATATTAGCTAAGAATTGATTTCCTAAGCCCTCACCTTTTGAAGCACCTTTCACTAATCCAGCTATATCTACAAAAGTCATCCTAGTGGGAATGATAATTTTTGACGAGGCTATTTTCGCAAGCTTTGCTAATCTACGATCTGGGACTGAAACTTCACCAACATTGGGCTCAATTGTGCAAAATGGAAAATTTTCTGCCTGAGCTGCCCCAGTTCTGGTCAAAGCATTAAATAGAGTCGATTTTCCAACATTTGGTAAACCAACTATACCAGTTTTAAAACCCATAAATTATCTTTCCATTTGATTCTATACGGGTTATTGATACTTCTTGAATTAAAACTGTTCAAGTAAATGAGAAGTAATTTTATAAGTTTTCTATTCCTAGTTGGATAAAAATTAATTTTGACATTCTTGCCATCATTTCTGGAGTTGACGAATGAACCGTATAAGTAAAACATTTGAAGAACTAAAAAAGGAAAAAGGAAAAGCTTTTATTTCGTTTGTAATGGGGGGAGACCCCAATTATGACAAAAGCCTTGAAATTCTCAAGGGTCTTCCCTCTGCTGGAGTCGATATTATAGAAATTGGCATTCCTTTTACTGACCCAATGGCTGATGGAACTTCAATTCAATTAGCAGGACAAAGAGCACTTAGAGAAGGAATGACTATTAATAAGATTTTGGAAATGGTAAAACAATTCAGACTACAGGACAATAATACACCAATTATTCTAATGGGATATTACAACCCTATATTTTCAATGGGCGTTACAGATTTTCTCAAAACTTGTAATGAAGTTGGAGTGGATGGTTTAATAGTTGTAGATCTTCCGCCAGAAGAGGATGAAGAGCTATGTATACCCTCATCTAAATACGGAATTGATTTTATCAGACTAGTGACGCCCACTAGTAATGATAAAAGATTGGATAAACTTTTAGAGCATAGCAGAGGTTTCTTATATTATGTGTCAATCACTGGAATAACTGGCTCACACGAGGCAGAAATCACCAACGTGGCACCTGACATTGCTAGAATAAAAAAAAGAACAAGGTTGCCTATTTGTGTTGGCTTTGGAATTAAAAATAAAGAAACTGCTAAAACTATTGCAAAAATTAGTGACGGCATAATAGTTGGTTCAGCAATTGTCGACAAAATCGCAAACGGCGATTCTTCCAAAAGCATACTAAAGTTTTGCAGTTCCATTGCCGAGGCAACTCATGATTACTAACCTTATCCTTAAGAAAAGATTAAGCAGTATTCATTAAATAATACTTTAACTTTTTAGCTTCTTATAATATAGAAACTATTCTTTCAGTGTGAACACCCTTGGAGGAACACTGCAAAAGCAATTTTAAGGAGTTTAATTATGGCAGAGACAATTTCTCTAAACGCTACTAAAAGAGACCGAACAGGCAAGGGGGCCGCTCGGGCTGCAAGACGTGAAAATCTAGTTCCAGGTGTAATTTACGGAGCTGGCACAGACCCCCAACCTATAAATGTAAAAAATAATGAATTGCTCAAGCTCCTTAAAGCTGGCAAATTTATGTCGACTCTTATCAACCTAACTTCAGACGGTAAAAGCGAAAATGTAATCTGCCGTGGTATTCAAAGGAATGTTGTTAATGACCTTCCCACTCACATCGATTTTATGAGATTATCAGAAAAAGCTAACATAAACCTATTCATTCCCGTTTTTTTTGATAACCAAGGAAGTTGTCCTGGAATAAGAAGAGGAGGAGTATTGACTGTTGTTCGAACAGACGTGGAATTGATTGTTCCAGCCGCAAATATACCAAACCAATTGACAGTGGATTTAAATAACTTTGAACTAGGAGACACGATAACAATTTCAGATATTAGTCTGCCAGAAGGAACAAAACCTACGATAACTGGAAGAGATTTTGTTATCGCTAATATCCAAGCTCCTAGTGGTTTAAAATCTTCCGAAAATGAAGCAGAAGATGAAGAGTCTGTAGAGGAAACAGCCGAAGAAGAATAAATCAGATCATAAAGAAAAAATATTTCAAAAAATGCAGATATTCAGGCTTTTTTGTAGGATTATTATGAAAATATTTGTTGGATTAGGAAATCCTGGACAAAAATATACTAACAACCGTCACAACATAGGTTCTAGGGTGTTGGATGAAATATCGGCAATAGAATCAGGTAAAAAATGGTATGAAAAATTTCAAAGTGAAATCTTTGAGTTAAAAAAAATCCCCGGAAAGATTCTACTTATTAAACCGCAAACTTATATGAATAATTCTGGTTATGCCGTCAATGCCATTAAGCATTTTTATAAACTAAATAATTCAGAAATTACAGTATTCCATGATGATTTAGATTTAGCCCCTGGCAAAGTTAAAATAAAATACGATGGCGGGCATGGAGGACATAATGGTTTAAGATCTATCCACCAATTTATAGGAAATGATTTTGCGAGGATTAGAATAGGAATCGGGCATCCTGGAAATAAAGAAAAGGTTGCAAACTATGTTCTGTCTGATTTTTCAATTACTGACAAGCTTTGGACAGAGCCTCTTGTAAAAAATATAACATCAGGAATATCGTATTTGATTGACGATGATTACAATAAGTTTCTAAATCATCTTGCTTTATCTTAACGTTCACTGGTTACTAATTCGGCGGTATAGTAAAAGCTATTCTTTTCTAAAAAATTTCTTTTCTCTAGGTTTACCGTCCCAACCCATTTTCCCTCTTGCTTTAGGGTCCTCTTTGCTTTCCGCCCGATCATTTCCTCTTTTTCCAACTCTTTGTTTTCTTAATCTATCTGAAGTTTTATCTTCAACACGATCTCCAGACCTTGACACAGATCTTTTAAAAGTAGAATTCTCATCTTCCCTATACTCCCATTTTTTTAAAACTTCCTTAGGAAAAACATCACGACCTATAATTCCCTCATTACACCACACTGTTGAAACTTTGTTATCTTTTACATACTCAACAGCCATTCTCATAGAGCCTGCAATTAAAACAACCATATCACCCACTTTAAAATCAGACACTGAAAACCCCTTTTTATTTGAACATCAATGCCTTCGGGGTAAGCTCTTATGCAATTATTGTCAACTTACATAAAATTATATCTCTACTCCTAAGGAGTCGGCTACAGTAAAGATATCTTTATCACCACGACCACACATATTCATTATCATTATATGACTTTTCGGTAGTTTTGGAGCTATTTTCATCACATGTGCCAGGGCGTGACTGGGTTCCAATGCAGGTATAATTCCCTCTTTCATACAGCATATTTCAAATGCCTCCAGAGCTTCTTTATCAGTGACTGAGACATACTCTACTCGTTTTATATCATGTAACCATGAGTGCTCTGGACCAATGCCCGGATAATCCAGCCCCGCTGAGATTGAATGACCCTCAACAATTTGTCCAAATTCATCTT
>MDTB01066006.1_pt1 | contig 12174 bp, 10 predicted proteins | sample 811161 | NCBI WGS metagenome assembly MDTB01 (sample SAMN05326650, study PRJNA326480) | marine metagenome | isolation source: seawater | place: Mediterranean Sea | collected 2009 | reverse complement strand
AGTCCAAGGATGAACTTCTTGAATGGGTACATGTTTATATGCCGCTGCATGAAAAACGATATGAGGACGATTTTCAGAAAATACTTTATCACATTCAATTTTGGATTTTACAGAAGCTAGAACGGTTTTTAATATGGTCACTGATTGTACTTTGCTAAAAAACTGATCTAATTTGTAAATACTCTCCTCACTTGTATCTAAACAGATAATCTCTGCTGGATTAAAAGATAAGCATTGCTTGACAAGTTCAGAACCAATAGAGCCCCCAGCTCCAGTGATAAGAACTCGCTTCCCTTTAAGAATATTTTCAATAGAATTCATATCAAGCTTTACCTCTTCCCTACCTAGAAGGTCAGAATAAGAGACATCTCGGACTGCAGCCATTGAAATTTCACCATCAATAATCTCATTAATAGCAGGGACCGTCTTGTACCTTTTTCCTGTCTGTTTACATATCTCTACAATTCGTCTTATCTCATCTCCTGACGCCGTTGGCGCAGTGATGAGAAGTTCATCATATTTTATTTTTAAATTTAGCAGGTTCCCAATACTGCAAAATATTTTTTTCCCATGAAGCAGAGCACCATGTTTTTCCACATTATCATCAACGAAACCAACTATAGAATATTGATGCCTTGATGTGGTCATTATCTCTCTAGCGATCTTTTCGCCTGTCTTACCTGCACCAATAAGTAATAATATTTTTTTGGAGTGAGGATTTTTTAGTAAAGAATCTTGATGATAATGAGTGTAGTAAACTCTGACAATCAATCTTATGGAAACCGTGACGAGTGTATTTAAAATATAATACATTAATAAAACAGATCTAGGATAACCACTCGATCCAGAAAAAATAAAAATAAAAATGACTGATGTTGCAGAAACTATTGTTACAGAAGATAGAATTGCATAGAGATCAAATAAACTAGTGTAGCGCCATATTCGTGCATATAGATTTGCGAAATAAAATACACTAATTTGCAATAACATAAACCAGGGTACCCATTTAAAAAATACTAGTATAAAATTATTGGGTACAGAAAAGTCAAACCTAATTAGGAAAGCCAAATATAATGTTGCCATGGAAGCTAAGGCATCCAATACCATGAGTTTTATATTTCTATTATTCATATTTTTTCTACTGACAATTAAAATAAAATTACAGAACAAAAATTAAACATCTGTATAAAATATATTTAATTTAATCTAATATTAATCCATACATCATGGCGTTTATGTATAATAAAAAAGCTCCTTTCTCAGAGCCATGGGATAAACAAGGTTTCTTGGATTTATTCTATTTAGTCAATTTTAGCTCAGCAATGACAAAATTATATCAATAATCCTACCCTGATTTTCTTTCGATAAACTAGATCCTGAAGGCAGACATAAACCATTTGCAAATAATTCAGCAGAAACATCCCGATAATCACTTTTAACATATTCACACTTTTTATATAGCGGCTGCATGTGCATGGGCTTCCACACTGGCCGGGATTCAATATTTTCTTTTTCTAAAGCATCAATTATTTTATTTCTTGATATACCAGAAACTTTATTATCCACTGTTAAGGTTGACAACCATCTATTCGACTTACCATAATCTGCTTCCTGCATAAATGTAAACCCACTTATATGAGATAGTGCTTTTTCATATCGATTGAAAATAGATCTTCTTGTGAAGACTCGGTCATCAATTACTTCTAATTGGCCCGAACCCACTGCGGCCAATAGATTACTCATTCGATAATTATAGCCTAATTCTTTATGTTCGTAGTGCAATTCAGGTTCTCTAGCTTGTGTAGCTAAAAACCGAGTTTTTTTAATAAAATCTTCATTATTTGAGACTAACATTCCACCACCAGAAGTCGTTATAATTTTATTACCATTAAATGATAGTACACCCATTTCACCGAATGAGCCACATTTCTTTCCTTTATAATCCGCTCCTAAGGCTTCAGCCGCATCTTCAATGAGAAATACGTTATATTTTTTGCATAGATCTGTAATAGCATCATAATCACAGCTTTGTCCATACAAATCAACAGATATGCATGCCTTTGGCTTATACTTTTGCATGGCTTTTTCACATGCGGCCAAATCCATTACCCAAGTATTTGGATCTGAATCAACAAATATGGGTTGTGCTTTTTCGTATAGAATTACATTAGCGCTGGCTGAAAAAGTCAAACTTGGGCAAAGCACCCTATCTCCTTCTTTGATGCCAACAATTTTTAAGGCAAGATGTAACCCACTGGAACCGGAACTTAGTGCCGCAGCATAGCCTACATTTAAATATGAAGCCATTTCATTTTCAAATTCATTGATATATGGCCCCAAAGGAGCAACCCAATTGGAGTCGAATGCATCTGTGAGATATTTTCTTTCTTTTTCACCCATGTGGGGAGGCGATAAGTAGATACGGTTATTCATCTATCGTCTTAATTGCTTTCGCCGGGACACCAACAGCAATTACATTTGGTGGAATATTTGAATTGACTAGACTATGGGCTCCTATAATTGAGTTTTCACCTATCGTAACTCCCGGTAACACAGTTGAGTGGCTACCTAATTTGCAATTGTTTTTAAGGACTACTTCCCCTGATGTACAGTCGATAGTAGAGATAGAGTAAACAGAACAATGTGAGCCTATTTGGACATCATCTTCGATAATTACGCCATATTTTGCGTTTATATAAGTAAAAGCACCAATATCAGTTTTATTACCTAATTTCAACCCTCCGATATTTTGTACAACCCAATTATATTTTGTAGGAACACCTTCTTCAATCTCTGGATTTTTCCAATCAATAAATCGATCATTTTTATTTTTCATTATTTGTTCCCTCTAAATTGAGGCATTGTTGAAAATTTCTTATGAGAGATACCTTCTTGTTTCATTACTTTCCAAATAGTTAATAACAATATTCTAATATCTAACCAAAACGATTGATTTTCTACATACCAAACATCAAATTCAAATTTTTCTTCCCACGAAATGGCATTTCGACCATTAATTTGTGCCCAGCCTGTCATACCTGGTTTTACTTCATGGCGTCTCATTTGCTCTTTGGAATAAAGTGGTAGATATTCCATAAGCAATGGCCTAGGACCGACTAAACTCATATCACCTTTAAGAACATTCCATAGAGACGGTAGTTCATCTAGACTTGTTTTTCTAAGGAATGATCCTAAAGGAGTCAGTCGATTCTTGTCTGGCAATAAATCACCTTCACCGTTCTTAGTATTTGTCATTGTACGGAATTTAAAAAACTTAAAGGGTTTCCTTCTATGGCCGGGACGAATTTGAATAAAAAGGATGGGACTACCAAAAGCAAATAAAATAATTAATCCTACTATTACTATAAATGGGGATAAAAATATTATACTAAGCAATGATATTGTAAAATCTATAATACTTTTCATCTTTTGATGTTTGTTACCAAAAAATCAACAAATTGGTCACTTAATTTATTTCTATCAAATTTACTAATTGCTAACTGTTTCGCATTCTGTCCCATCCGGTCTAGGGATTTTCTATCACTCTTCATTGTAATTAATGCTTCAGAAAATGCTTCTGGATTTCTAGGTTTGATGGCTAGTCCACAATTATTATCGGTAATCATTTCTGCAAGCCAACCAGGATAATTATTTATTACCGGTAAACCTAATGCAATATAATCAAAAAACTTATTAGGTGATGTTCCAAAATAAAAAGCGGGAATATTATCTAGAATCATTAGGCCAACATTAGCTTCTCTGATTAAATAGGTAAATAAATCATCTTTTGGCATTGGGTCTATAAATTTGCAATTTTTTATATTTTCAACTTCTACTCTTTTAATTAGTTTTGGTTTTAATATACCATCACCAATAAATTGAATTTCAATATCGTTTTCAGCATTTTGAATTAAAATTTTTGCAGCGTCTAAAACGGCATCTAGTCCATTCGCAAATCCATGGGCACCTGCAAATACGGCTATAAACTTTTTATCTTTTCTATTTTTAATTACATTGTGTCCTAAATTTAAGTCACACCCATTTGGAACCATTGCAAGCTTTTTATTTGGCGCTTTCTTCTTAATTCCATCTACTATTCCAGGAGAAAGTCCTATACAGGCGGTGGCAGTTTTATATGTAATAGTCTCTAGCCAATCCATTAATTTTAATATAATAGGATTTGTAATAACTCTCATTGCTCTTGGTAGTTCGGGCCATAGATCACGAACTTCAAAAATGAATGGTTTACGTCTGAATACTTTTGCAAAAATACCTGGTATCCCAGCCGTTAAAGGGGTGGATGTTGCAAAGAGAATATCATAGTTTTCTTTTAAGGCTATTTTTATACCCTGCAAAGAATATCGAAAAAAAATAAATGTACGCCATAAAAGGTTATCTGAATTTGAATATTCTAGTTCGAGCTCAATAACCTTTATTCCATCAACAGTCCCCGTGCGTTGACCATGTACAAATACACCTGACAAACCTGTTTCAGCTATCCAATAACTACCACAGACGATTGTGACTGCATGTCCTCGCTTAATAAGTTTTTGTGCAAATTCATAAGAGCGGGTTCCTGTTGCGCCCTTTGGTGTAGAAAAATGTTGATGGTAGTATAATATATTCATACTGAAAATGATATATTTGTATTAATAGAGCACCCCGTTGAACACTCAATTTCGAGTATTGGCACTGGTACTTTAGACATATAATAAAGAGACTCAAACCCGTTTTTAAGTTTTAGACTTACATCATGATTTGAACTAATATTTAAATTTATTTTACCATTAGAAATAACATGCCCCTTTATTTTCCAGTCACTGTGCTTTAATATCCATCGTAGTACGGCTATTTTAAATTCGCCACCTATTTCATCTTGGATGTCCCATCCTTTTTCAATTTTATTTACAGAACGAGAGTGGTAATTATTTTTTGTAGAAGTATAAGCGACACTCATCCTATTATTTGGCTTACTAAATTCTACATGTGATGGCGTAAGCCAGTCACCAAAAAGGAAGCGCGATAATCTTGGCATTTGATTTTTATTATCAAATTGAATTGTACTATGCCCCTTTGTCCCAGAAAATGCATCTAGTTCATGACTATTTAAAGCATAAGAAAATGAACCTGCATCACGAATCCAATTTATACCATCCTGCCAAATGTCTATATGTAGTGCATCACAATGAGATGGGCGAAAAAAGTATTTAGGTGCACGAAGTAAAGCCATCCCATCTTTTCGAACTAATTTTAAATAACCACCTTGAGAAAATATTTTCGAATTAGGAGCTTTCTTTTCAACATGAATTGTTGGGGTTTTAAACATTTCAATTAGGCTATGACTTGTGACAAAGTTTTCTGGTATAGGCTTATTAAAAAGGGCTGATGTTAGTAAAAGTGTTGGACGAAAATCCCTGTATTCTTTTTGGTCATAATTAAGTAAATAGGTCCCATCATTGCCTCCCATATTAGGTGCATTCCCAGATATTGGATCTATCATGGATGAATACCATTCTATTGCCAAATTAACTTTTTCATAAAATGATTCAGAAAAAGAGTCAAGATTCCACTCCTGTCTTAACAACTCTATTACAGAAAGTAGGTCAAGAATCATTCTATGATATACAATTGAATATTGAGAGAAAGTCCCATCATCCAAAATCAGTTCTTGAACCTGATCTTCAACTAACTTTATTCCCTTTTGGTAAGTAAAATAATATATTTTCCTCTTTTTATTTTTCCATAAAAAGTATCCAGCTAAAAAAAGTGCGCATCCCTCACTTAATCCGTGATTATTATTCTGGGCCTTTGCATAGAACGTAGTCGGAGTTATTCTATCAATATGAACCTTTAATAGTTCAATTATACTTTGTGAAACTCTGTCTGAACCAATCATTTCTTGTGCTAATAAAATATTTATAACTCTTATAGATGCCTCTTGTCCACATTTCCAATTCGGACCAGTATTTTGTGGATTATTTTCAAACCAATCTGAGACCCAAAGATTCATTGTTTGTAAATATTTTTCATCAAAAGTAATTGCGTATGCTTGCGATAATGTACCCAGCCAATTAAATCGTGATAGTTCCCAGATATTTTTAATATCACCTAAATTTGAATCAAAATCATTTAATTTACTCCAATGTCCTTTTTGATTAACGAATGATTGCCCTTTAAATGGATTTAGACACCAGTTTGGCTTTTCCCCTACATATTTCTTATGATGAGAATAATAATAAACGTTCCCTTCTAAAATAGAATCTGCACATTCAATTATCCTATTTTTTTGGTTCTCTGAAATAGATTTTCTATTAGTAGATGGTAAAAAAATCGGACTTAATTCTTTATATACTTTTTGGGGAAAATATATTTTAGTTAATAACGAATAAGTAAAAATACGGTAATACAGAACTGATAGAACATTAAAAATACCAAGTTTATAAATCGTTTTTAAATATACTAATTTTCTACTCAATTCAAATCCAGATTAAGTAGATGTTGTACTATTCGTTTTGCTGTTTTACCATCCCACATGGGAGGAACTTTACCTTCCTTCCAATCACCAGAAAAAAGTTTTTCCAACGCTGGACTGATGGCTTTAGGATTTACGCCTAATAATTCATTTGTACCTAATTGAATCGTTTCTGGACGTTCAGTATTATCCCGAAGGGTCATACATGGAATATTCATAACTGTTGTTTCTTCTGTAATACCACCAGAATCTGTGATTACCGCTTTTGCTCTTTCAACCAAATAATTGAATTCTAAATACCCTAATGGCTCAATGGTATAAAGTTTTGGGTAAGAGATTTCTAAAGATTCTAATTGTTTAGCTGTCCTTGGGTGTACAGGAAAAATAATGGGAATATTATTTGAATTTTCTACTATTTCATCCATCAGTTCTTTTAAAATATTTTCTTCATCTACATTTGCAGGGCGATGAAGTGTCATAACAATGTATTCTCTTTCCTGTAACCCTGCTTCTTCCCAAATAGATGGTTTTCTAAAATTTGGACGTTGTTTTAACAATGTATCAATCATAGTGTTTCCGACATAGAAAATTTTATCTTCAGCTATCCCATTTTTTAATAAATTATGATTGGCCGTTTCTGATGTTGTGAAAAAATAATCTGTAATGCTATCTGTTACCATTCGATTTATTTCTTCAGGCATGGTTAGATCCCAAGATCGAATGCCCCCTTCTACATGAATCACCTTAATATCCACTTTTTTTGCTACAATTGAACAAGCCATTGTAGATGTGACATCCCCAACAACTAAACAATAATCTGTAGTTTCGTTTCCTAATAATGATTCATACCTTACCATTATTTTAGTTGTTTGTTCTGCTTGCGTACCACCACCAGCTTCTAAATTTATATCTGGTAATGGAATCCCTAATTCTTTAAAAAAACTACCGCTCATATTTTTATCATAATGCTGCCCAGTATGGACAAGGCGGTATTTTATATTTTTCCCCTTGGATTGTGCGACTTTAATTGCATCAATAATGGGTGCAATCTTCATAAAGTTTGGGCGAGCACCTGCGATTAGATCAATTTTCATACTATAAGCTCTAGGCTATCAGCGAATGGCTAAAGGCCAAATACTATTTTATCTCTATCCATTTTCTTGTTTTCATGGACTCAATAGCTGCGAAAGATGCTTTAGTTATATTTACAATTTCATTAATGTGTATTAATGGTTTACCCCCTTTTTGGGTTCTTTGAATCATTTCATGGAATTGATTCTTATGTCCCTTATCTATTTTTGTTTTTAGTGTATTAAAGCCCTTAACACCAAATGCTTCTGTCTTTATAAAATTATCCACAATCCAGGTTTGTTCTTGATAATAAATTTCCACTCTTTCTTTACTATATTTTTTTGATCCATTGGAGAAATAATTAATAACAGCATTTGACCCATTCTGAAATTTTAACATGATGCTTCCATTTTCAGTTATTAAATTAGTTTCTTTTCCTAAACCATTCATACAAACAGATTTAATCAATGACCCAGAAAGATAGACACAAACATCTATTAAATGGCATGCTTCACCAATAATCCTACCACCACCTTGTTCGGAGTCCTGCAGCCAATGATCCATTGGTATAAATCCAGCATTCATAGTTACAATGATATTGACTGCCTCATCACTATCACCCATTGATTGTTTTACTTTTATCAAATGGGGTGAAAAACGACGATTAAAACCGACTGTTAGTATTGGGCGTTTGGCTGCTTGCTCTTGGCTTTTAGCATTTGGCTGTTGGTTATTATATGCTAAAAGAATTTGATTTAATTCATCATGGTTTAGTGCTAAAGGCTTTTCAACAAAAGTATTTTTACCTGAATTAAGAGATTCAATAACCAGTTTTGCGTGCGAGTCATGACGAGTTGTAATAACAACGGTGTCTATATCTTTATCATTTAATATTTCTTTATAATCTGTTGTGCTTTGGCTTATACCATGTTTTTTTGCTAATTGTGTCCCGCTTACCCCACCTGAACTGGCAATGGTTTTAATATAAGCACCACTCCCTTTTAAGGATGGTAAAACTGTCATATTGGTAAAGTTTCCAGCGCCTATAATACCTACAACACCTTTTTGACTAGAGAATGAAGATTCATTCAATGTAATCGTTTTTGTTTCTAGTTCATGTTTACTTAAACCCGGGTAAATCAATAGTGAAGCAATCGAATTACCAGAATCAATATTTTCATAAATTTGATTATAGTTTTCTAAGGGCACCCTCTCTGTAATTAATCCTTTTACATCTAAGCTGCCATTTTTGATAGCTTCAAGAATAGCTTCAAAATTTCGCTTTTCCGTCCAACGTATAAATGGCAACGGATAATCTATCCCTTTTTGTTCGTAAGAGTCATCATATCTACCAGGGCCATAAGAACAGGATACTTGGAAAGATAATTCTTTTTTATAAAAATCCGCTCGATTTATATCTAAACCCACAACGCCAACTAAAATAATTCTGCCCCGTTTTCGGCTCATTTGTGCTGCTTGAGAGATAACATCATTAGATTCTGTAGAAGCTGTGATTATAGTACCATCCGCACCATAATTATGAGTTAAGGCCATAACTGATTTAACAGGGTTAGTTATCGCTGGATTTAAAGTTTTTATTCCCCATTTTTTTGCTAAATCACATTTGGTTTGGTCTACATCAATCCCAACAACATTACATCCATTTGCTTTTAATAATTGGCAAGTAATTAAACCAATAAGCCCCAACCCAATAACTACAATTGTTTCACCCAATGATGGTTTTAATAAACGGATTCCTTGCAAACCAATGGAACCGATTATTGTAAATGTAGCATCTTCGTTTGAAACAGACTCTGGAATTCTTGATACAAGATTTTTAGGAACAGAGACTACTTCTGCATGAGGACCATTGGATGCAACTCTATCTCCAATAGCAAAATCAGATACACCTTCTCCAATTGCTATTACTTTGCCTACATTACAATATCCTAAAGGTATGGGTTGCCCTAGTTTATTAAATACAACTTCCATAGTCGGCAAAAGGCCATCGGTTTTAATTTTATCTAATACTTGATTCACCTTATCAGGCTGTTGACGGACTTTTTCAATTATGCTTGCTTTGCCAAATTCAACTAACATACGTTCAGTCCCTAAAGAAACTAAACTATGAGTGGTACGAATAAGAACTCTTCCCTCTTCAACTTCTGATGATGGTATTTCGACCAAACTAACCACTCCTGTTTTTAGATTTTGAAGGATCTGCTTCATAATTTTTCTTTTTTCAAATTAGGAATAAAGAGTGCACCTAGAACCATACCCGGCGATTTTAGAACAAGGTACAATAACACGCTGTAGTTAAAAGCAATGCCATGGTCTACAGACATTTTAGATAAAACAAATACACAAATAAATTGAAAAACACCTAGTTCTCCAACTGATGGAATAAGTTTACTAGTTAACAATGTCATTTGTAGAAAAAAAGCTAATATAAAAGGTAATTTAATGCCTATTGATATCATAACAATATACATAACAAAAGTATTGCTTAAAAAAATCAAGATTGTATTAAATAATAGTAGTAATCTTATTTGCAATGATTTTATTGGTACTAGTACTTCCTTGATACTTACCCACAGTTTGATAAAGCGGGGATATTTAAATCTATCTTCTCTATTTACTATTTTATCTATTGTATTGATACATTGTATAGGAAATAGAATGGGCCCTAGTATTATGAAAAGAATAAAAAGTAAACCTGATATTATATAATTGTGTTCTATCAGAAATGATATGTTTAGTGGGTTCACAGTGATAAACAATATGACTAAAATAGTTATTACTGCATAATCTAAAAGCTTTTCAATCAATAATGTTCCTAACACAAATATATATTCCAATTTAGAAAAGTATCCCAATAAGAATGCTCTGGGCAATGGCCCTGTATTCAATAACAAAAAATTAGGTAAAGTCCCTATTACTATATAACTAAATAGCTTATAAATATTATATCCTGGAATATTAATTATCAAAAACCACCGAAATGATTGAAACACATAAATGATTGATCTGATGAAAAAAGCAACCACGATATATAAAATATTTACATCAGAAATAGAACTTAAACTTTGATTATGGAGGAAATTTTTATACAATAACCAGAGTACTGTAACACTAACAACAATTCCAGCTATTGATGCTATCTTTTTATTATAAGATAACATATTATAGTTACTATCCAATTATACTATAATATAATAAAGTGGGAACCATAGGTTGGGCATATTTTTCACATTTCAAGTTATAAGATTTCGCAAGTTTTTTCATTTGGAAGCCAATGTTCCTTTCGCTTTAAATGCGGCTGATTGGCTTCTACATTGTTGCGTCATTTATGATCTTCTTTTGATCGTAGTTGATGTAGAATTAATAACTTAACTCTCTGTCCAATTTTCTGGGTCGACTTCTCAATCTTAATCTTATTCAAATTCAAGTAGCATAGTCTTTGTCTCACGAAAGAAGCTATGCAGAATATGTGATTATAAAGGCCTTCAAATACTTTTTGCAATTTAATCAAGTAATGTTTGATTTTTTACAATTTGGATGATCTATGTTAGTGATGATGTATCTCTTTGCATACTTTCATTGTAACCTGATCGTCTTGACCATACCAAATTGGTAAACATGCATGGAAATCTGCAACTTTATTTGGTATACCAATTGAGTAATCATAAACTGGAGATGTTTTTGTTTCTAATTTTGGTAAGGCCTCTAAAATAGGGACTCCAGGTGAAATTAAAATAAATTTGTAATAATTCCCGAAATGTCCATTATTATTTTGTGCAATGAATTTTATTTTTGCCCGCCTACAAGCCTCCATGTATTTATCAGCGATCTTCATTTTATTTTCTACAATATTCTTCCACTCTTTAACTATGGAATAAGTCAACAAGGCCTGCACCTCTGATATCCTAATATTATTGCCTAGCTCAAGTTTCTGATCAAAGCGATCATATATTGCATATTTTGATATCATCTCACCAATTTCTAAATCACTGGTAATAACGATTCCACCCTCTCCTGCCGGGATAGCTTTTGTCGCATAAAAAGAGTACACGCCTGCATCTCCAAATAACCCTGAATGTTTACCATCTAAAGTTGCTCCAAAGCTATGTGCGCAATCTTCAAGCAAAACAATATTATCATTTTTACACAAATCAGCTATTTCTTTCATATCAGGATTAATAATTCCACCTATGTGAGATAAAAGTATAATTGACCTTCTTTTTTCATCATCAGTCATTTTAGAAATAGAATTTTTAACATCTGAAAGTGATGGCATCAATGACTCTAACTGGCAGTCTATAAATCCTCTTAATTTACAACCAGAGGCAGGAACCATTGCTTTAACACCGTACATTGTGTTAGTTTGAATTAAAACAGTATTTCTATTTTTATAATATCTATAAAGAGATAATAAAGCAACCAAACCAGCACCATTTGAATTTGTACAAACTGATATGTTTGCGCCAGTTAATTCGTTAATGTAATCACTCAGTTCATTATTCCATTTCCCTTCAGCAAAGTTGCCAGTTTCAAAGATTTCATCTAAGTTAGACTTAAAATAATCTATTGAAGTTTCAGGTATTTTTATCATTCCCATAAATACATTCCTT
>MDTB01235006.1_pt1 | contig 12175 bp, 15 predicted proteins | sample 811161 | NCBI WGS metagenome assembly MDTB01 (sample SAMN05326650, study PRJNA326480) | marine metagenome | isolation source: seawater | place: Mediterranean Sea | collected 2009 | reverse complement strand
TGTTTTTAGAAAATAAATATTTAAGATTTAACGGTTTAAATCTTACAATCGAAACATTAGAAGGCTTACTGAAACATAATGGACCTGTAGGTGATTTAGATTTAGTAAATAATCTCATAGGAATTACCAAGTTTAAGAATATGATTAATTTCAATACTTATCCTTCTTTAGAGGCACAAATTTCAGCTATATCTGATGATATCGCTTACAATAATCACGATATACAAGATGGAATAAAAGCAAATCTATTTAAGTTAGAAGAGTTAGTTGAAATAGATTTTTTTAAAGATATTTACATTAAATATAGAAAAAAAATTAATAAAAAAAAATTTTAAAATAGCAACTTATCAGATTATTAGAGACTCAATTGATTTAATGATTAAAGACTTAATAGGGAACACAATGAGAAATATAAGTCAAAGTAAGATTAAAACGACAAAAGATATATTTAAATCAGATTTTCTAATAGTTGATTTTTCTGATAAAATTAAAAATTCTGAAAATGAAATAAGAAGTTTTTTAAAATCTAAAATGTATAATAATAAAAATGTATTAGCAAAAAATAATAAAGGCAAAATTATAATTAAATATTTGTTCAATAAAATAATTAAGAATCCAAGAAAATTTCTTACAAAAGAACAATTATCAAAAGATAGATATAGAGCAGTTTCGGATTTTATATCTGGAATGACTGATAGATATGCAATAAATCTTTATAAAAATATTAAATGAATATTTTTGATCAATACATAGATAAATTAAAAAAAATCGTAAAAGATTTATCTAAAAAAGGCACTATTTCTTTACCAGATAAATTAGATGGCATAACTGCTGAAATACCTCCAGAAAAATTTAATTGTGATATTTCAACAAATGTCGCAATGGTTCTATCAAAAATAAATAAAAAATCTCCAATAGAGTTAGCAGAAATTTTAGCTGATGAAATAAAAAAAAATGACAAATTAATCAAAGAGATATCAATAGCAAAACCAGGCTTTATAAATATTAAATTTCAGCCAATCTTCTGGACAAATTTTATTCAACAAATAATTAAAAATTCAAAAACTTTTGGAATAAATACAAAAGAAGAAAAGAAAAATTATTTAGTCGAATTTGTTTCGGCCAATCCTACAGGCCCGTTACATGTTGGTCACTGTAGAGGAGCAATATTAGGAGATGTAATTGCAAATATTTTATTATTTAATAATCACAAAGTTACAAAAGAATATTATGTGAATGATTATGGAAATCAAATTATAAATTTTACTAAATCTGTTTATTTTAGAATAAAAGAAATAAAATTTAATGAGCCATTTCCATCTGATAATGAGGATTTATATCCAGGTGAATATTTAATTGATTTTGCTAATAATATTATTGCCTCAAATAATAATATTGATTTTAATAATTTTGATAATATTTCAGATAAATTAATAGCTCTATCAATTGAAGAAGCTTTAAAATTGATTAAAAAAAATCTTAATAGTCTTGGAATTATTCATGATAATTTTGTTAGTGAAAAAAAATTAGTTCTAAATCAAGAGGTTGAAAAAGTAATAGATTTTTTGCGAAAAAATAATTTTATTTATAAGGGTAAAATAAAAGCACCTGCGGGTGAAGATAACAGCAATTGGATTGAGAGAGAACAATTACTATTTAAGTCTACTGATTTTGGTGACGACAAGGATAGAGCTTTACAAAAATCTGATGGTGCGTGGACTTATTTTGCAAGTGATGTTGCTTATCATAAAAATAAATTAGATCGAAATTTTGATTATTTAATAAATATTTTGGGAGCTGATCATGCTGGTTATATAAAAAGAATTTCTTCATCTGTTGAAGCCTTATCTAATTCCAAAAATAAACTTATTTGTAAAGTGAGTCAGTTAGTAAAATTAATTAAAGATAAGAAACCTTTTAAAATGTCAAAAAGAAAAGGAGATTATATCACAGTAGATGATTTGATTAATGAGGTTGGAAAAGATGCCACTAGATTCATTATGTTAAATAGAAGCAGTGATGTTGAACTTGATTTTGATTTTGATAATGTCATTGAAAAATCTAAAGATAATCCACTTTATTATGTTCAATATGCATACGCAAGAATATCTTCGGTTTTTAGACATTTAGAAAAAGATTTGAAGTTAGATGTTGAAATTTCAAATTATGAATTTGAATATTCTCAAGATGAAATTAATATTATAAAAAAAATATCTGAATGGCCAAAATGTGTTGATAGCGCAACAAAAAAATTTGAACCTCACAGAATACCAGTTTATCTTTATGATTTAGCTTCTTTATTTCATTCTTATTGGAATTTAGGCAAAGATAACGTTGAAAAAAGATTTATTAATGATCAAAAAAAAATTACAGACGATAAATTAGTTTTTTTAAAAGCTATTTCTAATGTTATTAAAAATGGAATGGATATTGTTGGCGTCTCTACACCCGAAAAAATGTGATGTTAAAAGAATTAAAATATTTAATATTCGTTACCGTTATTTTTATTTTTTTGTTTATAACGGGTAAATATTACTTTTCAGATACAAATAGAAAAAATTCTTATAGGTCCTTAAACTCAATTGAAAATAAATTAGAAATATTTGTAAATCAACTTCCTATTTTAAAAAATGATACAAAAGATATTATAGAATATGTAGAACAAACCAATAATAAAAAGAAAAAAAAATATAACTTTTGGAAGTTATTAGAAAAAAATGAATAATAGAAGATCTTTTATAGTTGGAATTAAATCAGTCAAACTTTCTTTAAAAGAAAAAAAATTTATTCAAAAATACAAACCTTGGGGCATCATTTTATTCAAAAGAAATATAAAAAGTATCAAACAATCAAAAAAACTGACTAACGATATAAGAAAAATTTTTAAAGATAACAAATATCCAATCTTGATAGATCAAGAGGGTGGTCGAGTAAATCGTTTGGAAAATATCATGTCACTTGATAATTTTACTTCTGAATTTTTTGGTAAAAAATATCTTAAAGATAAAATGAAATTTGAAATTCTTTTTAAATTATTTATTGATAAAACCTCATATTTATTAAATGCGATTGGAGTAAATATTAATACTGTCCCAGTTTTAGATCTAAGGGTAAAAGGATCATCAAATGTCATTGGAAATAGATCATTTTCAAAAAATCCTAAAATTGTATCTTTAATTGGTGATATCTGTATTAAATTTTTTCACTTAAATGGTATTGGAACAGTAATGAAACATATTCCAGGACATGGACTTAGTAAAGTTGATAGTCATTATTTCACACCAATAGTTGATAAAGAAATTGGATACTTAATAAAAAATGATTTTTTTCCATTTAAAAGAAAAAATACTTTTTTTGCGATGACAGCACATATAATCTTTAAAAAAATTGATAATCTTAACACAGTGACACATTCTAAAAAAATGATTGAGTTAATTAGAAAAAAAATTGGCTTTAAAAATATTTTAATTTCTGATGATTTATCAATGAAAAGCCTAAAGGAAAATCTTAGAATTAATACAATTAAAACGTTTAATGCAGGTTGTAATATTGCTTTACACTGCAATGCAAACTTTAAAGAGATGGAAATTGTTGCTAAAAATTCTCCATTAGTGAATAAATTTATAGTAAAAAAAACATCACAATTTTATAAGATATTAGGTTAATATTATTTTATGCCAACAAACGATTCTGTATTGTTCAATGTAGATATTGATAATTTTAGTGGCTCTCTTGCTACATTATTAGATTTAGCCAAAGCACAAAAAGTAAATTTAGAAGATATTTCCATAACAAAATTAGCTGATCAATTTCATGAATTTATAATTAAAGAAAAAAATTTAAATTTAGAAGTGGCTTCAGAATATTTATTGATGGCTACTTGGTTGGCATATTTAAAATCAAAATTATTACTTCCAGGAACGCCTGAAGAAGAATTTAAAGTTCAAGAAGTTGCGGAAAAACTTAAATTACAATTAAAGAAATTAGAATTAATAAGATTATTATCAGAACAAATGTTAAAAAGAAAAAGATTAGGAAGAGAGATTAGAACTAGAGGGATGAAAGCAGGAATTAGACCAATTTATAATAGTGAATATAAAGTTAATCTATTTGAATTATTGAAAACATATTCCACAATTATTATGACTAAAGATTTTCAAAAAATGAGTATTCCGAAGTTGCCTGTTTTTACCACCGAAGAGGGAATAAAAACTATCAAAGAATTTTTTGGTAAATTAACTAATTGGAAAAAATTAGACGATCTTATTCCTCGAAATTTTAGAAAAGAGTTGAAATATAAAAAAACAGGTAAAGCAGGAATATTTGCAGGCTCTTTAGAATTGGTTAAAGAGGGTAATCTGAAGATTAAACAAGATAATTTATTTGATGAAGTTTACATAAGAGAAAATAAATGATTAAGAAAAAGATAAAAAAAAAAGATAATGTAATTAATTTTCCGTCTAAATTATCTTCAATAGAAAAAGAAATTGAAGGGATAGTTTTTGCAGCAGCTGAACCTTTGGATATTGATACTATTGAAAGTAAAATTTCTAAAAAAACTGATGTTGAAAAAGTTTTAAATAAATTACAATCTGAATATTCTGATCGTGGCATTAACTTAGTTTGTATTTCAAAAACGTGGTCATTTAGAACATCGCCAAATTTATCAAATTTAATGACCCAAGAAAAAACTATTGAAAAAAAACTTTCTAGAGCTGCAATTGAGACTTTATCAATTATTGTTTATCACCAACCTGTCACTAGAGCTGAAATTGAAGAAATAAGAGGCGTTGCTTTTGGTACTAATACCTTAGAAATATTAATGGAATTAAATTGGGTTAAACCAGGGGGTAGAAAAGATGTCCCTGGTAGACCAATTCAATATGTTACTACTGATGATTTTTTAAGCCATTTTAATCTACAAAAATTATCAGATTTACCAACTGTTGATGAATTAGGTGCAGCAGGATTAATTGATAGTTCTAACATTGATAGTTCTATATTTGGAACAGGAAAATTTTATAGAGAAAAACAAGAGGATGATAAAAAAGAAGATATTTATTCAAATATTGATGAAATGCTAAATAGTACACTTGATACCAATGAGGATAAGTAAAAAGCCACTTTAAATTTTTTTTAAAAAGGTTATAAATTAAATATGAGTATAGGAATTTGGCAAATTGCAATAGTTGTAATTCTTGTTGTACTATTATTTGGTAGAGGCAAGATATCTAGTTTAATGGGTGATGTAGCAAAAGGTATAAAAAGTTTTAAAAAAGGTATGGCTTCTGATGTTACTGATGAGTCTGAACCTAAAAATATTTCTGACGAAAATAAAGACTCAAATAATCCTAACAACAAAGAATAAACCACATGCCTACTATCGGTTGGTTTGAGATTTTGATAATAATAGCAATAGCTATTATTGTACTAGGTCCAAAAGATTTTCCAGTAATGATAAAGAAAGTTGGTTCATGGATAGGTACCGCAAAAAGATATGTAAATAATATTCAAAATGAAGTTTCGAGTTTAGAAATAGAAGAAAGTAATAATATAGAGGAAAAAAAAGACCCTAAAAAAGATCAAAATGACAAATGAAGATAAAGACTCTGGATTTATTAGCCATTTAGCTGAACTTAGAAAAAGATTAATTAATAGTTTTATATTTCTTATAATTTTTTTCATTGGTTGTTATTTTTTTGCAGAACATATTTATGGTTTTTTAGTCGAGCCTTTTGCTAAAGCTGTCAAAGATGATGGATCAGATAGAAGATTAATTTTTACTGCATTACAGGAAACATTTTTAACTTATTTAAAAGTCTCTTTTTTTACAGCTTTTTTTGTAACATGTCCTTTTATTCTTATGCAAATTTGGAAATTTATTGCACCAGGACTTTATAAACATGAAAAAATTGCAATCTTACCTTATTTAGTTTTAACACCTATTTTATTTTTTCTAGGTGGTATGTTAGTTTATTACCTTGTAATGCCACTTGCCATAAAGTTCTTTCTATCTTTTGAAAGCACAGGCATTTCTACAAATTTACCCATACAACTTGAAGCTAAAGTTAATGAATATCTTTCTCTTGTTATGAAATTAATTTTTGCTTTTGGAATAAGTTTTCAGCTTCCAGTTGTTCTGAGTTTGTTGGCAAGAGTTGGTATTGTTGATTCTGAATTCTTAAAAACTAGAAGAAAATATGTTGTTGTAATTATATTTGCTGCCGCAGCCTTACTAACACCACCAGATCCAATAACTCAAATAGGTTTAGCTATTCCACTATTAATTTTATATGAATTATCAATATTTTCTGTAAAATTTATTGAAAATAAGAATCTAGAAAAATCTGATGCATAATTTAAAAGAAATTAGAAAAAATTTTGATGATTTTAAAAAGTCATTAAAAAAAAGATCAATTGATTTAGATTTCGTTAATTTAGAAAATTTAGATAAAAATAATAGAGATCTTATTCAAAAAAAGAAAATCTAGAAAGAGAAAAAAAAGAAATTTCTAAATCTAAAGATCAATCTTTATTTGAAAAATCTAAACAGATATCATTAGAAATTGAAAAAATAGAAAATAATCAAAAAAAGATTAAAAAAGAGTTAGACAATATTCTTTCAAATATACCAAATATTCCACATAAAGATGTACCCATTGGTAAAGATGAAAATGACAACGTTGAAATTTCTAAATCTGGAAAAATTCCAGATTTCAACTTCAAACCTAAAACTCATTTTGAATTGGGAGAAAATCTTGGTATGCTTGATTTTAACTTAGCAACTAAGACTACTGGCTCTAGATTTGTATTTGTAAAAGATAAACTTGCTTTGTTAGAAAGAGCCTTATCAAATTTCATGTTAGATACACATATTTCTAAAAATGGTTATGAAGAAATTTCTCCACCCTTATTAGCCTCAGAAAATACCATGTTTGGTACTGGACAATTACCAAAATTTGAAAATGATCAATTTGAAGTTAAACTAGATGATACAAATGGTAGAAAGTTTTTAATACCTACCGCTGAAGTTATTTTAACTAACATTGTTAAAGATAATATTATTAATCAAAAAGATTTACCAATGAGGTTTGTAGCTTCAACTCCTTGTTTTAGAAAAGAAGCTGGCAGTTATGGCAAAGACACAAAAGGCATGATTAGACAACACCAATTTTATAAAGTTGAAATGGTGAGTATTGTAGAACAAAATAAGTGCTTAGAGGAATTAGAGAGAATGACAAATTGTGCCACTAATATTTTAGATCAATTGGAATTGCCTTACAGAAAAATGATATTATGTAGTGGAGATATGGGTTTTAGTGCAGAAAAGACATATGATATTGAAGTGTGGCTACCTTCAGAAAATAAATACAGAGAAATCTCATCTTGCTCATCTTGCTCAACCTTTCAAGCTGTTAGAATGAAAGCAAGATACAAAAATGAAAATAAGGAGACACTTTTTGTTGGTACATTAAACGGGAGTGGCTTAGCGGTTGGTAGAACTTTGATAGCCGTATTGGAGAATTATCAAGAAGGAGATGGATCGATAAAAATTCCAAAAATATTACAACCTTATATGAATAATTTGGAAAAAATATCACTCAATTAAAGTTGTTTTAATTCAGCAGATAGTATAAATATTCAATTTTAATTAAGGAGTTTTATGGAAAGTTCAGGAATTGGTCAATTTATACCTTTAATATTAATTTTTGTTATTTTTTACTTTTTCTTAATAAGACCTCAACAAAAAAAAGTTAAAGAACATAAAGCCATGGTAGAAGGTTTGAAAAAAGGAGACAAAGTTGTTACCTCAGGCGGTATTACAGGTGTAATTACTAGAGTAATAGATAACGATAAAGTTGAAGTAGAAATTTCAGAAAATGTTACTGTTGAAGTGATTAGAGGTACAGGCATTCAAAGTTTAATGAATTCTCAAGAAATAAAGAAATAAATTTTATTAAATCAAAGTGTTATACTTCTCAAAATTAAGAATAATTTTTATTTCTTTAATTTCTATATTTTTAATCTTAATAGCTCTATCTAACATTTTAAAAATTGATAATAGATTTTTTGATAAAAGAATTAATCTTGGATTAGATTTACAAGGTGGCTCTTATTTACTTTTAGAAATAGATAATACTCCGGTAATTGATCAAAAACTTCAAAACTTAACAATAACAATTAAAAATTTTTTAAAAGAAAAGAATATTAAAATAAATAATCTTAAACTTTCAGATCAAGCTTTATCTTTTACTGTTGAAAATGATTTTAAAGAGGAAATAACTAAAATTTTTACAAATGAAGATAGTCAAATAAATCCTTATTACCCAAGATTTAAATCTCATGAATTAGATTTGCTTGAAGAAGAAAATACTTTTATTTTAAGATATTCAAAACAAGGATTAGTTAAATTAAAAACCTCTTCACAAGATCAAGCTTTAGAAATAATCAGAAGAAGAATAGATGAAATAGGTACCAATGAACCAAATATTTTAAAAAGAGGAAATGATAGAATTTTAGTAGAATTACCAGGATTAGATGACCCGCAACGTATAAAATCTTTATTAGGTAAAACCGCAAACTTAACATTTAGATTTATTTCTAATGAAAAAGAAGACTCTTTTGGTGTAGAAAAGTTGAGTTATGAGAATAGTCAGGATGAGGACTTAGTAAGTAAAAGAATTATACTTAGTGGTGACAATTTATTAGATGCTCAACCAAGAATGAACAATCAAACAAATGAAACAGTTGTATCTTTTTCACTCGATAGAGTAGGAGCAAAAAGATTTGGTAAAGCTACTTCAAGTGGTATTGGCAAACAATTGGCAATAGTTCTTGATGGTAAAATTATAAGTGCTCCAGTAATTAGAGAAACAATAGCAAGTGGTTCAGGACAAATAAGTGGTGGTTTTACTTTTCAATCTGCCACTGATCTTGCTCTTTTATTAAGATCAGGCGCGCTTCCAGCTCCATTAGAAATAATAGAGGAAAGAACTGTAGGCCCTGACCTTGGCCAAGACTCAATTGATGCAGGTATTATTGCTTTAATAGTAGGTTTTTTATTAGTGATAATTTTTATTTTAATTAAATATAAGACGTTTGGAATAATTACAAATATAGCATTAATAATAAATTTATTTTTATTAATAGGAATTTTAACAATATTTGAAGCAACATTAACACTGCCAGGGGTAGCTGGAATAATTCTTACAGTTGGTATGGCTGTAGATGCTAATGTTTTAATTTTTGAGAGAATAAAAGAAGAATTAAAAAATGAAAAAAATAATTTAATTGCTTTTGACAGTGGTTATACAAAATCTAGGACAGCAATTTTGGATGCAAATATTACAACATTGATAGCAGCCATAATCTTATTTTTTATGGGATCTGGACCAATTAAAGGATTTTCAGTAACTTTAGGAGTAGGAATATTCACTACTCTTTTTTCTGTTTATTTTATCGCTAGATTATTGACAGTAATTTATGTTTTAAGAAACAAAGAAAAGCAGGGTTTAATTTAAGATGATTGAATTTAATAAGTACTATAATAAATTTAATATTTTGTCTTCAGTTTTAGTTGTTATTTCTTTACTTTTTTTATTTTTCAAAGGATTAAATTTTGGAATAGATTTTAAAGGAGGTACTTTAATTGAATTAAGATCTGCAGATAGTAAAATTAATGTATCTTCTCTAAGAGATAATTTCAACCAAATGGATTTGGGGGATGTTTCTGTTAAAAAATTTGGAAATGAAACTGATTATTTAATTAAATTTGAAAATAAAGATAATAAAAAGAATATAATAGAAGAAATTAAAAAAAGATTAGACCAATCATTCGGAAATGATTTTGATTTTAGAAGAGTTGAAAATGTTGGCCCAAAAGTAAGTGCTGAATTGTTAAGATCTGGAATAATTGCTATATCTCTCGCCTTAGCTTTAATGTTAATTTATATTTGGATTAGATTTGAATGGCAATTTAGCTTAGGTGCAATATTAGCTTTATTCCACGATGTAATTGTGACACTGGGCTTGTTCTCATTTCTTAATCTCGAAATAAACCTTTCTATAATTGCTGCAGTTCTGACAATTGTTGGATATTCCATGAATGATACAGTTGTTATTTTTGATAGGGTAAGAGAAAATCTTAGAAAATATTCTGATATAAAAATTTATGAATTAACAAATATCTCTATAAATGAAACTTTATCTAGAACATTAATTACATCGATAACTACATTATTAGCATTATTAGCAATTTTCTTTTTTGGAGGTGAAATTTTGAAAGGTTTTTCTCTAGCAATGATATTTGGAGTTATCTTTGGAACTTATTCATCAATTTATACTGCTAACACAGTTCTTGTTCGATTAAACGTATCTCAAAAGACAATAATTAAAGACGAAGAGTAAAAGATAAAAAAAATATTAATATAGATTTTGAGCCGCTACCATTGTTAGAAGCATTGGAACAGATAAAAGTGTATTTGTTCTTGAAAAAATCATAGCTGTTCTTGCTGATTTTGCTTTAAGTTCTGGATCACAATCAACAATACCCAAAGCTCTTTTTTGGTTAGGCCAAATCACAAACCAGACATTAAAAGCCATTATCAGTCCTAACCACATTCCAATTCCTATAGCAGTATGTTTTGGAATACCAGATCCAATGCTTAAAGTCATTGCATCATGTAGATAACCGTTTAATCCTGCTAAAATTAACCCTGATAATACAGTAAAAGCCGCTGCCCATCTAAAATAAAAAAGTGCTGCTGGAGCAATGACTTTTCCGATAGCTGGTTTTTGTTCATCTGGTATTTTTGCCATGTTTGGTATCTGAACAAAATTAAAATACCAAAGTAATCCAATCCACATAATCCCAACAACTACATGTGTATATCTAGCCACCCAACTCCAAAAAATTGCGTCAAAACTAAAACCATCATTTTGATAAAATAAACCCAAAAACAGAATTATTGCTAATGCTATAGACGTATGTATTGTTTTTGATAATGAAGATAGAAAATTACCCATAATCGTTAATATTACACTAATTTATTCAAAATATGAAATATTTTTTTAGTTTAATAAAGGTTTTAAAAATTTACCTGTGTAGCTGCCCTCAATTTTACATATTTCTTCTGGTTTACCCTCTGCGATAATTTTTCCACCTTTAACACCACCTTCTGGTCCCATATCAACAATATAATCGGCTGTCTTTATGACATCTAAATTATGCTCAATTACTACAACTGTATTACCTAGAGCTACAAAGGTATGAAGAATTTCAAGTAATTTTTTAATATCGTGCTGATGTAAACCTGTGGTTGGTTCATCTAAAATATACATAGTTCTTCCAGTTGATCTTTTTGATAGTTCTTTTGCAAGTTTAATTCTTTGAGCCTCTCCTCCAGAAAGTGTTGTAGCTTGTTGACCAATTTTTATGTATCCAAGACCAACTTTTTTTAAAGTAAGCAATTTAGATTTAATATTTGAAATATTTTCAAAATATTCGCACCCTTCATCAACAGTCATATTTAAAACATCGGCAATACTTTTGTTTTTAAATTTAATTTCTAATGTTTCACGATTATATCTAGTGCCTTTACATTCATCGCACTGAATATAAACATCGGGTAAAAAATGCATTTCATAAGTTATCACTCCATCACCTTCACACGCTTCACATCTTCCACCCTTAACATTAAATGAAAACCGACCAGGTTTGTAACCTCTTGATTTAGACTCTGGCAAAGAAGTGAACCAATCTCTTATCGGACCGAATGCACCGGTGTAAGTAGCTGGATTTGATCTTGGTGTTCTTCCTATAGGTGATTGATCAATATCTATAACTTTATCAATTAATTCTATACCTTTAAAATTTTTGAAAGGTTTAGGAATTTTTCTAGATTTATTATTATTCAAAGTTAAATTTAAAGCATTATATAAAGTCTGTAGAATTAAAGTTGATTTTCCACTACCAGATACTCCAGTTACACAAGTGAGACTGCCAAGTGGTATTTTAAGATTCACATTATCTAAATTATTCCCTGTCGCACCAGAAATTTCTAGAAATCTACCATTTTTTGCTATTCTTCTTTGGTTTGGAATATTTATTCTAAGTTTTTTGGAAAGATATTTACCTGTGATACTATTATTGTTTTGAGAAATTTCTTTGAATGTA
>MDTB01138658.1_pt1 | contig 12176 bp, 12 predicted proteins | sample 811161 | NCBI WGS metagenome assembly MDTB01 (sample SAMN05326650, study PRJNA326480) | marine metagenome | isolation source: seawater | place: Mediterranean Sea | collected 2009 | reverse complement strand
TTAACAAAAAAAAAGTCTTTTATTTAAAAAACTTTAATAATCGAGCAGTTAATTCAATAGTTAATCAATGTAAAGTAAATAATTGCTATTGAAATGTTAATAAAAATGCACATATAAAACCTATGAAAAACGAAGTATCACTTCAAAATTTAGCTGATTTTGACAATAAATCCTTATTAATTGTCGATGATGACAACCCTTTTAGAGAAAGACTAGCAAGGGCAATGGAAAAAAAGGGGTTCGAGGTTATTCAAGCTGAGAGTGTACAAAAAGGAATTGATACAGTGAAGGTGAAAAAACCTGGATTTGCAGTTGTTGATTTAAGATTAACAGATGGAAATGGTTTGGAGGTTGTAAAACAAATCCAATTATCTAATTCTGATAGTAGAATTATTATGCTTACAGGGTATGGAAATATTCCAACTGCTGTAGCTGCTATTAAAGAAGGGGCAATAGATTATCTAGCAAAACCTGCAGATGCTGAGGATGTTGAAAAAGCACTACTAGCTGATCCTTCGAAAAAAGCAGCTCCACCTGAAAATCCTATGTCAGCAGATAGAGTAAAATGGGAACATATTCATAGAGTTTTTGAATTATGTAATAGAAATGTTTCAGAAACAGCTAGAAGACTTAAAATGCATAGAAGGACTTTACAAAGAATTCTTTCCAAAAGATCTCCTAAATAAGTTTTCTTAATTTTATAATTTTTTTAGTTAAAATTGTCAGTAAAGCCACTTTGAAAATTTCAGCTAACAGAAAAGGTGCAACACCTAATTCAAAAATTGGCTTATCCCACCCAATAAGAGTTCCTAGCCAAAAAATACCTAAGATATAAATAGATGAAACTGAAAGAAGTAGTTTTGTTAAAATTATTAAATAATTATCTTTTGCATTAATAAAGGATGCAAAAAAACACGCTGTAAGAAATCCAACCAAATACCCCATTGTAGGACCCATAAAATAAGCAAGTCCAACACCTCTTTCTGGAGAATTAGAAAAAACAGGTAAACCCAAAATTCCTTCAAATAAATATAAGCTTACTGTAGTAAGAGCTATTTTATATCCGAAACTAATTCCAAGAAATAAAACCACAAATGTTTGCATGGTCATTGGCACTGGATAAAATGGTATCTTTATTTTTGAAGAAATTGTAAGTATTATTGTTCCAATAAAAATTACAAATAACGATTTAATTATCCGTGATTGAGTATTTTGCTTTATAAGTTCCATAAAAAATAATACTCTTATTTTAGTTGATAATCTATATTAATTATAATGAGTAAAATTCAAAAAACAGATCATTTCTATCTTATTGATGGGTCAGGCTATATATTTAGAGCGTATTATGCTTTACCACCTTTGACACGAAAAAGTGATGGATTACCAACAGGAGCAGTGAGTGGCTTCTGTAGTATGCTTTTTAAACTTTTAGAGGATTCTAAATCAAATCAAAATCTACAAAAACCAACACATTTTGCTGTTATTTTTGACTCAGCTAGAAAAACATTTAGAAATGAAATTTATAGCGACTACAAAGCCAATAGAGCAGAAGCACCAGATGATTTAGCCCCACAATTTGAGTACATAAGAAAATCAGTTTTAGCTTTTAACTTACCGTCAGTGGAATTAATAAATTATGAGGCAGATGATTTAATTGCTACATATGTTGATAGGATTCTAAATAAAGGTGCAAAAGTTACAATTGTCTCATCTGACAAGGATTTGATGCAACTCTTCAGAAAGAATGTTCGAATATACGATCCAATGAAAAACAAGTTCATTAATGAAGAAGATGTGAAAAATAAATTTGGCGTAGACTCAAGTAAAGTAATTGATGTTCAATCTCTTGCTGGTGATAGTAGTGATAATGTTCCAGGTGTTCCCGGAATAGGCATAAAAACTGCTGCTGAACTTATAAATAAATATGGTAATTTAGAAACACTTTTAAAATCTGCCCATGAGATTAAACAAAACAAAAGAAGAGAAACACTAATTGAAAATAAAGATAAAGCTGTAATAAGTAAAAAATTAGTCACATTAAAGCATGATGCTCCAATCGATAGAGATATAGAGGAATTTAAATTAAAAGAAGTTGATAAAGACAAGCTATACAAATTTCTCAGAGAAATGGAGTTTAATAGATTGTTGAGTTCGGCAATCTCGGTTTATGGAGAGCCAAATTTAATTAGTGCTAATAACGAAAATAAACCTAAGGGAGTTCAAAAAGCAATTGATAAAAAAGAATATCATTTAATTGATGATCCTAAGCAAATTGATGATTGGATTAAAGAAGCAGAAGAGACGGGTGAAATTGCAGTTGATACTGAAACAAGCTCCCTTGACCCTCACCAAGCAAATTTAATTGGCATATCACTAAGCACTAAAATTGGTAAAGCATGCTACATTCCTATAGGTCATAATTCTAAAAAGTGTATCAATAAAAATGTTGTTTTAAAAAAATTAAAACCTTTACTTGAAGATCCCAGTATCAAAAAAATTGGTCAAAATATTAAATTTGATTTTATCGTTTTATTGAAAAATGGAATCAATATATCATCGATGGAAGACACTATGCTTATGTCATATGTGTTAGATGCAGGAAAAAATAGACATAATATGGATACATTATCTGAAATTCATTTAAATCATAAAACTGTTAAGTTTAAGGATTTGGTTGGATCTGGAAAAAAAGAAATAAACTTTAGCGAAGTTGATGTTGAAAAAGCAAAAGATTATGCAGCTGAGGATGCAGACGTAACTTTTAGATTATATAAAAAATTTTATAAAAGCTTGAAGGAAGAAAGAATGATTAATATTTATGAAATTTTTGAAAAACCAATGATACAAATCTTAGCTTTTATGGAAATTCAAGGTATTAAAATTGATAATAAGTTTCTTAAAATTTTATCATCTAAATTTGAAAAAAAAATTGATAAAATTCAAAAAGAAGTTTTTAAAATATCCAAAAAAGAATTCAATATTGCATCTCCAAAACAATTAGGAGAAATCTTGTATAACGATCTTAAAATTGCTGATTTAAAAAAAACTAAGAAAGGAAGCTTTGCTACAAGTGCATCTGTATTAGAGGATCTTGCTTTTAAAGGTCATAAATTTCCACAATTAGTTTTAGATTGGAGACAGATTTCTAAATTAAAGAATACTTATTCAGACTCTTTACCAGAACATACTAATCCGAATTCAAAAAGAGTTCACACCTCCTTTTTGCTTGCTGCAACTAATACTGGAAGATTAGCATCTAGTGAACCAAATTTACAAAATATTCCAATTAAATCTGAGGATGGCAAAGATATAAGAAAGGCATTCATAGCTGAGAAAGATCATGTTTTGATTTCAGCTGATTATAACCAAATTGAAATGCGAATCTTGGCTGACTTAGCTGATGTTAAAGAATTGAAAAAAGCTTTTAAAAATAACGAAGACATTCATTCACTTACCGCTAGTCAAATATTTAATATTGATATTAAAAAAGTAAATCATGATCAAAGAAGAAAAGCTAAAGCAATAAATTTTGGAATTATTTATGGAATTTCACAGTATGGATTAGCAAAACAAATAAATGTTTCAAATTACGAAGCAGAAGAGTTTTTAAATTCATATTTTGCAAAGTTTCCAGAAATAAAAGTTTATATGGATCAGACAATTAAATTTTGTAGAAAAAGTGGATATGTTAACAATATTTTTGGAAGAAGATCTCATTTTTTAAATATAAATGATAAAAATTTCAATGTAAGGAATTTTCAGGAACGTGCAGCGATAAATGCACCAATCCAAGGATCTGCTGCAGAAATTATGAGATTAGCAATGATCAGATTAGACAAAAGGTTGAAAGAAGAAAAAAACCAAAAAACAAGGATGCTGTTACAGATTCATGATGAACTCATTTTTGAGACTCACAGAGACGAAGTAAAAAGAATCAGTGAAATTATAATTGAAGAGATGACAAGTGTATCTAAGAGTGACCAACATTCATTTTCTATACCCCTTACAGTAGATTTGAATACAGGAGATAATTGGGGTGCTCTTCATTAATCTTTATTTAATTGCCCAAATTAGAACAATTTAGTATTTTTATAATGAATTATGCACAAACAAACCATTGCACTTGTTGATGATGATAGAAATATTTTAACAAGTCTTAGTATAGCTTTAGAAAAAGAGGGGTTTAAAGTCCAAACTTATATAGATGGAGAGAGTGCTCTCATAGGTTTAACAAGAACTCCACCTGATTTGGCAATAATTGATATTAAAATGCCAAAAATGGATGGAGAAGAATTATTAAAAAAATTAAGAAAAAAAACTTCATTACCAGTAATATTTCTTACGTCAAAAGACGATGAGATTGATGAATTACTTGGTCTTAAATTAGGTGCAGATGATTTTGTAAAAAAATCAGGTGGGTTTTCAATTAAAGTATTAATAGAAAGAATTAGAGTCCAGCTTCGCAAAAAAGACTCAAAAGAGGCTATTGAAGAAAATAAAAGTATAATATCCCATGGAAAATTAAAACTAGATCCATCACAATTAGAATGTGAGTGGGATGGAAAACAACTACCAGATAAACTAACAACAACAGAATTTCTTTTAGTTAAAGAATTAGCTAAAAGACCAGGCATTATCAAAGAAAGAGCACAGTTGATGGATATTGCCTATCGAGAAGATACCGATATAGAGGATAGAACAATAGATAGTCACGTTAAAAGAATTAGAAAAAAATTTAAAAAAGTTGACCCTGAATTTTCGGCTATAGAAACAAGATATGGAAGTGGATATAGGTGGAATGTTAGTTAATGTTTAACAATCTTCTTAAAAATCTATCAATCCTTAAAAAATTTTTATTTATCAATTTGATATTTTTTACAATTATTGGGTTATTTACTTTTATTTATTTAAAAAATGTACAACCAAATTTGATAAAAAAAAAATCATCAAATCATATTGAGGTAATCAATAATACAATTGATAATTTAACGAGATTAGAAGTAAAATTTGTTGAAGAAGATATACGAAGATTTTTATTTTCTACAAGATTTCTTTTTCAAAATCTTGATAGAGTAATTTTTTTTGATAATGAATTAAATTTAATTGGAGACACTGACACTTTAGATCTAGATCCCAGATCATTTTCTACAAGATTAGACATGATAGAATTAGAAATATTGAATGAAGAAAAAAATAAAGAGATTACCGAAAAAAAAAATATAGATATTGGAAATGAAAATTCTGTTTCATTAAAAGATATACTTTATAATTATGCTGCTTCAAAAAATTTTGGAATACCATTTACATTTACTCAAGATGAGTTCAATAAATTTAAATTAACGACAATAAAAAATGTAATGAAAAAAGATAAAAATATTGGTTATTTAGCTATTACAGAAAATGCAAACGATATTAAAGCTGCTATAGATGAAAGAAAAACTTTTATTATTCGTACTGCTATTGCTGTTGGAATTGTAATATTGATTTTTTCATTTGTTTTGAATAGATATTTTCTTAAACCTATTAAGAATTTAGTAAGTTATACTAAAATGATTAAAAACCAAAATCCAAAAAATACTAATATTGATGTGCTAAAATTAAGAAATGATGAATTAGGATTACTTTCAAATTCTTTAGATGATATGACACTTGAGCTTCAAAAAAGAATATCCCATGCGGAAAATTTTTCAACAGATCTTGTTCATGAAATTAGAAATCCTCTTGCATCTTTAAAAAGTGCATCTGAAATTCTACATGATACAAATGATATTAATCAAAGAAAAAAATTAGTAGATATATTAAGTCACGATGTTCAAAGAATTGAAAGATTGATTACAGATTATTCTCAAATGTTAAAAGATGAAGTTGCATTAAGTAAAGAAAAGATAAAAAAATTAGATGTAGAGCCAATTATAAAATCTGTTGTAGATGATTTTAATAATATTTATAGATTAAAAAGAGGAATTAAGATTTCTTATCAAAACGATGGTAATAAAAAATATTATATTAATGGTATAGAAAATAGAATTGAACAAATAATTGCAAATCTCTTAGATAATGCAATTTCTTTCAGCGAAGATAATAAAGACGTTATCGTGAAAGTATCAAAAATGAATGGTGAAAAAGTCATTATTAATATATTGGATGAAGGCCAAGGATTTAAAGAAAAAGATACAAATAAAATTTTCAACAGATTTTATAGCAATAGACCAGATAAATTTGGGCAACATTCTGGACTAGGTTTAAATATAGTTAAAAATTTAGTTGATTTACATAATGCTTCAATTAATGCATCTAACAGAAATGATCAAAAGGGAGCAAGTATGGAAATTATATTTCCAAAAGTATAAAGAGTTCTATTGATTAATTAATTCTTTATTGCTAGAAAACTCACCATGGAAGATTTCAAAGTTAAAGATTTATCACAAGCTGAATTTGGGCGAAAAGAAATTTCTATCGCGGAGAGTGAAATGCCAGGTTTAATGGCATTAAGAGATGAATATGCGGGAAAGTCACCTCTAAAAGGTGCCAAAATTATTGGTTGTTTACATATGACAATCCAAACAGCTGTCTTAATTGAAACTTTAGTAGATTTAGGAGCAGATGTTAGATGGTCTTCTTGTAATATTTTTTCAACACAAGATCATGCGGCAGCTGCGATTGCTAAAGCAGGCATACCAGTTTATGCATGGAAAGGTGAGACTGAGGAAGAATATTTGTGGTGTATTAAACAAACAATTATAGCTAAAAAAGATTGGAAACCCAATATGCTTTTAGATGATGGAGGTGATCTTACAGCTATAATGCATAATGAATATAAAGATTTATTAAAAGAAGTTAGAGGTGTTTCTGAGGAAACAACAACAGGTATCAAAGCACTTAACAAAATGGAAAAAGATAATTCACTTTTAGTTCCTGCAATTAATGTCAATGACTCAGTAACCAAATCAAAGTTTGATAACCTTTATGGATGTAGGGAAAGTTTAGTTGATGGAATAAGAAGAGCTACTGATGTTATGATGTCTGGTAAAATTGCAATCGTTGCTGGTTTTGGTGATGTTGGAAAGGGTAGTGCTGCATCATTAAGACAAAGTGGGGCTAGAGTATTAGTTACTGAAGCTGACCCTATTTGTGCACTACAGGCTGCAATGGAGGGTTATGAGGTGGTTTTAATGGATGAAGCTATAAGTAAAGCTGACATTGTTGTAACTGCAACAGGTAATAAAGATATTGTAACTGCTGATCATATGAGGGAAATGAAAGATAGAGCTATTTTATGTAATATTGGACATTTTGATAATGAGATACAGGTTGAAGCTTTAAAAAATTATAAATGGACAGAAGTAAAACCACAAGTCCACGAAATTGAATTACCTAGTAAAAAAAGAATTATTTTACTTGCAGAGGGTAGATTGGTAAATTTGGGCTGTGCAACAGGTCATCCTAGTTTTGTGATGAGTGCGTCATTTACAAATCAAGTTATTGCTCAAATAGAACTTTGGAATAATCATAAAAATTATGAAAATAGAGTTTATGTTTTACCAAAACATTTAGATGAAAAAGTTGCTACACTTCATTTAAAGAAGGTTGGTGCAAAATTAACTAAATTATCTAAAGAACAAGCGGACTATATAAGTGTGGGAGTAGAGGGTCCTTTTAAACCTAATGCATACCGCTATTAGCAGTGATAAAATAGATTTATCTTCAGAAAAAAAAACAGAAGAATTTGCAAGTGAATTCATAAAAAAACTTAAACCTGGAAACACAGTTTTTTTGTATGGTGAAATGGGCGTAGGTAAAACTACTTTTGTAAGATATTTAGTTAATATATTTCAAAAAGCTAACAAACTAAAAATCACTGAAGTTACAAGCCCAACATTCAACTTACTTAATGAATATCAAATTAATAAAATCAAAATAAATCATTATGATTTATTTAGAATAAAAAAAGTTAATGAAATAAAAGATTTAGATATATTTGATGAAAATAAGAATACAATCACATTGATAGAATGGCCTCAAATTATTGAAGAAAAACCAAAAAATTTGATAGAGTTAATTTTTGAGTATGGAAAAGATCATCAAACAAGATCTGTAAAAATAAAAGGGTTAAATCCCATATTAAAATGAAAAATTTAATTAGGATAAAAGGTGATGCGTCATTAAGAAAATTTTTTAGAAAAAAGAAAAATCATTTTTCTTCAATTATAGTAGTTGCCAAAAAAGAAAAATTTAAAAATTTACTTGTTTATGATGCAATTAATAAAATTTTGATTAAGAATAAAATTTTAGCACCAAGATTGTACAATGAAAATTATAGCAATAACTATATTGAGATCCAGGATTTTGGAAATGAAACTATCCTTAATAAACTAAATAAAAAAAAAACTATTAAATTTATTTACTTTAAAAAAATTATTCAATTATTGAATAAAATTCAATTAATTAAAAGTAGAAAAATTAAAACTTTTAAAAATAAAAGCTATATAATTCCTGAGTACAATAAAAAAATATTAATAAGAGAAGCAAACTTATTTTGTGATTGGTATGTAAATAATAAATTTTCAAGAGTAAGAAAAGACAAATTTTCAAAGAAGTTTAAAAAGATTATAAAAAAATTAACTTTAAATTTAAAATTAAAAAATGATATTTTTGTACACAGAGATTTTCATATTTCAAATTTAATGATAATTAAAAATCAAATAGGAGTAATAGATAGTCAAGATGCTTTAATTGGAAATAAAGCTTATGATTTGGCGTCACTTATAGATGACGTAAGATTTAAAACACCAAAATTATTTAAAGATCAGGTATTTAGTTTTTATACAAATAAATTGAAAAAATTGGAAATTGATAAATTAAAAAATGATTTCGAAATATTATCAGTCCTAAGAAATCTTAAGATTATAGGAATATTTACACGTCTTGCCATAAGAGATGGTAAAAAAAATTACTTAAAAATGATTCCATATACATGGAAATTAATTCACATGCGCATTAAAGAAAATAACTTATTTAATGATTTAGAAAATTTATTAAATCAATATTTTAAAAAGAAAATAAAATGAAAATTAATACTGCATTAATATTATGTGCTGGTCTTGGCAAAAGATTAAACCCTTTAACTTTATCAACTCCCAAACCACTCCTTAAATTAAAAGATGTAACAATGCTAGAAAGCTGTATCGATATAAATATAAAATTAGGAATAAAAAAAATTTTATTAAATACATTTCATTTAGGTCATCAAATTTCTGAATTTGTAAGGATTAAAAAATTTCCAATTGATATTCAAATAATAGAAGATGGAAATGAAATTTTAGATACAGGAGGTGGAATTCTAAATATGATAAAACACTCTCAAGAAAATCATTTTATAGTTTTTAATCCTGACACATTATGGCATAAAAATTATATTGAAGAAATTCATACTATGCAGAATTTTTATTTTTCAAAAAAATTAAACAATATTCTTTTGTCATCTCATAGAAAATTAAGTTTTGATAAAAATCTTAAAGGTGATTTTAAATTAACAAACAATTTATTAAAAAAAAATACTAATAATGATTTTATTTATATTGGATGCCAAATTTTAGATAGAGTTTTGTTTGAACCCTATGAAAACAGAATTTTTTCGGTATCAGAAATTTGGAAAGAATTATTGAAAAAAAATCAACTAAATGGTTTTGAAAGTGTTAGTGAGTTTTATCATTTAACAAATTTAAATATTTTCAATCAATTACAAGATTTTTAGCTCTTTCTTTATCGAGATACTCAAATTTAGATATTTTTGATTTTTCATTTAACTCTATAAAGAGAGGGTTGCCGGTAGGTATTTCTAAATTAGAGATTTGTTTATTATCTAAATTAAATAAATTTTTACACAGTGCTCTAATAGAGTTTCCATGAGCAGAAATCAAAACATTATTATCTTTTAATTTTTCTCTAATTTCTTCCTTAAAATATTTTATTACTCTTTCGTAAGTGTCTTTTAGTGACTCGGTATCTGGAATAAGTTCTTTAGAGATATTATCATAAGTTTTTATATTTATTGGATGATATGGACTTTCCTTTTTAAGAGGCTCTGGTTTGATATCCCAAGACCTTCGAAATTCGTGTAATTTATCTTCACCAATTTTTTTACTCATCTCTATTTTATTGAGACCTGTAAAAGCACCATAATGTCTCTCATTAAGTTGCCAAGCCCGAACAAAATTTTTTTCATCACTTAAAATTTTTTGTATAATTTTAAGCGTATTATTTGCTCGTAATTGAAGAGAGGAATAATAAAAATTAATATTGATATTTTTTTTTTTTATTAATAGACCTGCCTTTTCTGCCTCAGATTTGCCTTTTTCAGTAAGATCTACATCTACCCATCCAGTAAACTTTTTTTCAAGATTCCAAATACTTTGACCGTGTCTTATTAATATTAAAAAACTCATATTGTTATTTCTAAAATAAATTTATAAATAAAACTATATAATTTAATGATAAAAATTTTTTCAAAATATAAAATTATTTTTTATTCTACTAACTTTTTATTGATCTTTTTGTATCTTTTTCCAGGAAGTTTGCTTGGGTGGTTTATTTACAATGATATTAAAATACAACCTCAAATAACTTCTGATTTCATAGTATCCTCGAATCACTTTTACATATTTTTAGTAATTTCAATAATTAGTTTTTTCACTTTTGTAAAAAAAAATGAAACACGACTTTTGATTGTTTATTTAATTCTATTATCAATATTTCTTGAAACTTTTCATCTGATTATACCCGAAAGAAGTTTTCAATGGTCTGATTTATTTGGAAATTTGTCGGGAGTGATTGTTGTAATTTTTGTTAAGAATCTTATAAATAAATATGAGTTTTTTAAAAAATAAATTAGTTATATTATTTTTTTTTTTAATAACTGGCTGCTCTTCTATTCCTTCAAATACTGCTAATAGCTGTTCAATATTTGATGAAAGGTATCTTTGGTATAAATATACAAAAAAGACTGAACAAAAATGGGGTACACCAATTTATATCCAATTAGCAATTATAAAGATGGAATCTGATTTTAATTGGCTAGCGAAACCAGCAAGACAAAAAATTTTTAAAGTAATTCCCTTTAAAAGACCATCAACTTCATTTGGTTACTCACAAGCTGTTATTGGAACGTGGGAGCAATATAAAAAAGAAACAGGAAACAAATTAGCTACTAGAGCAAGATTTAAAGACAGCGTTGATTTTATTGGTTGGTATACAAATAAAACAGAATCTATTTTAAAAATTTCTAAAAAAGATGCCTTTAAGCAATATCTTGCTTACCATGAAGGGTGGGGAAATTATAAAAATTATAAAAAAAATAAGAAAGTGATCAAGTTAGCTAAGAAAGTAGAAAAACAATCTTTTGTCTATAAAAAACAATTATCAAAATGTAAAAATTCCCTCAACAAAAAAAAATATATCATTTTTTAGACAATTGATTTTTAAGTTCTAAGTCTACTGTATCAATTCTTTTAGTATTTTTGGCTAAAGCTAAATACATTGATGGAGTAACATACAAAGTAAAAAATGTTGAAATTATCATTCCTCCTAAAATAGTTGAGCCTACAGCCAATCTAGAACCTTCTCCAGCACCTGGGCCAATATTTCCTATAACCAAAGGAAACATAGCGATCATTGTACTAAGTGAAGTCATAATTATAGGCCTAAATCTAACTGCACATGCCTCTTTAACAGCTAACTCTATATTCTTTCCGGTAGTTCTTATTTGATTTGCATAATCAACAATTAAAATACTATTTTTTGTTGAAATACCTATCAGTATGATTAGTGCAATTTGAGAAAAAATATTAACTGAGCTATTGAGAAATAAAATAAATACTAATCCACCAAAAATTGCTAATGGAACTGTTAAAATAATTATAAATGGGTGAATAAAAGAATTAAATGTAGCTGCCATAACTAAATATGCTGTAATCAATGCTAAAGCAAAAATTATAAATAATTCATTACTTGTTTCTTTAATTTCTTCAGATTTTCCCTTCCAAGTAATTTGATTTTCTGGGGCTAAATCATCCATTACTTTTTCAAAGAATTTTATTGCTTCAGTCAAAGTATAACCTTCATTAATATTTGCAGATATTGTTACTGCTCGTTGTCTATTGTATCTTGCAAGTTCTTTT
>MDTB01131848.1_pt1 | contig 12176 bp, 7 predicted proteins | sample 811161 | NCBI WGS metagenome assembly MDTB01 (sample SAMN05326650, study PRJNA326480) | marine metagenome | isolation source: seawater | place: Mediterranean Sea | collected 2009 | reverse complement strand
TAGATTTAATTAAAGAAGGAAAAATAACCAAAGAAAGATTAGAAGAAATAAATCAAAGGACCAGGGATGGTGGCGCAGAAATTGTTAAGTATTTAGAAAAAGGTTCAGCATTTTACGCTCCAGCAGCATCGGGTGTTCAAATGGCAGAAGCATATTTAAATAATGAAAAAAAACTACTACCATGTGCAGTGCAATTAAATGGTGAATATGGTGTCAAAAATGTTTATGCGGGTGTACCAGTAATTGTGGGTAAAGACGGTGTTGAACAAATTGAGCAAATTGATCTAGATGAGAAAGAAAAAAAAGAATTTATGCACTCTATAGATGCAGTAAAGGCTCTTTGGGAAGCTGCATGTAAAATCGATCCTGATTTAGAAAAATAATGAATATTCACGAGCATCAAGCTAAAGAATTACTTAAAAAATTTGGAGCAAATGTACCTTTTGGAGTATTTGGATTATCTGTTGAAGAGGTTTTGGAAAAAGCAAAATTATTAAAAACAGAAAAATTTGTTTTAAAAGCCCAAATTCATGCTGGAGGAAGAGGAAAAGCAGGAGGAGTAAAAATATTAGAAACACTCGATGAATTAGAAAAATCATCGAGAGAGTTATTTGGCAAGAAGCTAGTAACTCATCAAACTGGTCCAGAAGGCAAAGAGGTAAAAAGACTTTATGTTGAAGAGTCGTCAAATATTGAAAAAGAATTTTATTTATCATGCTTAGTCGATAGGGCAAGTTCTAAAATAGCATTTATATCAAGTGATCAAGGAGGTATAGATATTGAAGAAGTAGCTAGTAAATCACCAGAAAAAATAATCACAACTAAAATAGATTTAAAAGATCAAATTTCAAATGATGAATGTGAAAAAATTATTAAAATTTTTAATTTAAATGGAAATTTAAAAAATCAAGCAGTATCTTTAATTAAATCTATCTATAAAATGTTTATAGACACTGATGCAAATATGGTTGAAATTAATCCACTTATATTAACAAAAGAAAATAAAGTTTTGTGTTTAGATGCAAAAATTAATTTTGATGATAATGCATTATTTAAACATCCAGAGATATTAAATCTAAGAGATTTAAATGAAGAGGATCCATCAGAAATTGAAGCTAGCCAATATGGTTTATCTTATATCAAATTAAATGGAAGTATTGGTTGTATGGTTAATGGGGCAGGACTAGCAATGGCAACTATGGATATAATAAAATTGTATGGAGAGGAGCCTGCAAACTTTTTAGATGTTGGAGGTGGAGCATCAAAAGAAAAAGTTTCTGCTGCATTTAAAATAATTTTGTCTGATAAAAATGTAAAAGGAATATTGATAAATATTTTTGGTGGTATAATGAGGTGTGATGTATTAGCCCAAGGCATGGTTGATGCAGCTAAAAAAATGAATATCCATATTCCACTAGTTGTTAGACTTGCTGGTACAAATTTTGAAGAGGGAAAAAAAATACTTGATAATTCAGGACTTAAATTAATTTCAGCTGAAAATTTAGAGGATGCTGCAAAAAAAATAGTTAAGGCTATTAGTTAATGTCTGTCTTAATTAATAAAAATACAAAAGTTATCTGTCAGGGTTTCACAGGCTCACATGGATCTTTTCATTCAGAACAAGCAATTAAGTATGGGACAAACTTAGTAGGTGGAGTAACGCCTAAAAAAGGCGGTCAAATACATTTAGATAGACCAGTGTTTAACACAGTTAAAGAAGCGAAAGATAAAACTGGAGCAAATGCTACAATGATTTATGTTCCTGCTAAATTTGCTTCTTCTGCAATTATTGAGGCAATAGAGGCATCAGTAGAACTTATAGTTTGTATCACTGAAGGAATCCCAGTTTTGGATATGTTAAAAATAAAAAAAAAATTAAGAAATTCTGGTTCAAGATTAATAGGTCCAAATTGTCCAGGAATAATTACGCCCAATGAATGTAAAATTGGAATAATGCCTGGAAATATTCATAAGAAAGGTTCTGTTGGTATTGTTTCTAGATCGGGTACTCTAACTTACGAAGCTGTTGCACAAACTACTGAAAATGGTCTAGGTCAATCGACTTGTATTGGTATTGGTGGAGATCCTATTAATGGAACAAGCTTTATTGATTGCTTAGATTTATTTTTAAATGATCCAGAAACAAAGTCAATTTTAATGATTGGAGAAATTGGGGGAACTGCCGAAGAAGAGGCATCAGAATTTGTTAAAAATCATAAGATTAAAAAACCAATCGTTGGCTTTATTGCAGGTTTAACAGCCCCGCCCGGAAGAAGAATGGGTCATGCTGGGGCAATAATTTCTAAAGGAAAAGGAGGCGCTGAGGAGAAAATAAAAATTATGAATGAATCTGGAATTATAGTAGCAAAATCACCCGCAGATATTGGAAAAACACTGCTAGAAAAATTGTCACTTTAAAATTATTAACTACATATTATAATAAGTATAATTTAATGAGTTCACTAAAAAATCTAAACTATCAAAAAACATCTTTTCTAAGTAAGGCAAATATCAATTTCATAGAGGATATGTATGTAAAGTATATGGAAAATGACCCAACATTACCCGAGAGTTGGAAAAGCTATTTTGGAAGTCTTAAAGAAGATTTAAATTCTGTTGCTAGGGAAATAAAAGGTCCAACTTGGAATCCAAATAAGATAAAAATTGAAATTAACAAAACTCAAAATATTGAAAATAAAAATGGATCTATTGAGTCAGACTTAGAGTCACAAAAAATTGAGTCAATTAAATTAATTGCTTTAATAAGGGCTTATAGGATTAGAGGTCATCTAATTGCAAACTTAGATCCTCTTGGTCAAATGAAAAGAGAGTATTTACATGAGCTTCATCCTTCAGACCATGGTTTTACAAAAGAGGACTATGATAAAAAAATATTTCTAAGCTCTTATTTAGACACAGACTATGCATCTATTAATGAAATTTTAAACAGACTAAGAAAAATTTATTGTTCAACAATTGGTGCAGAGTATATGCATATTTCTGATCCTGTTGAGAAAGTATGGTTTAGAGAAAGGATGGAAAAAAAAGAAAATCAAATCAATTTTACTTTAAACGGTAAAAAGGCAATTCTAAATAAAATAATTCAAGCAGAAGGTTTTGAGAAATTTTTAGCAAAAAAATATGTTGGTACAAAAAGATTTGGTTTAGATGGCGCTGAGTCGTTAATTCCTGCACTTGAACAAATAATCAAAAGAGGTGGTCAATTGGGGGTTAAAGAAGTTAAAATAGGAATGCCCCATCGAGGAAGATTGAATGTTTTAGCTAATGTTTTGCAAAAATCCTATAAAAGAATATTCAATGAATTCGCAGGTGAACAAATATTGTCAAAAGAAGACTCTGCTGGAGATGTAAAATATCATTTAGGTGCTTCATCTGACAGGGAGTTTGACGGCAACTCAGTACATGTTAGCTTAACAGACAATCCTTCTCATCTAGAGGCTGTAAACCCTGTAGTTTTGGGGCAGACAAGGGCTAAACAATTTTTTCATAAAGATAAAGACAGAAAAAAAGTGATTCCAATTTTAATTCATGGAGATGCATCATTTGCAGGACAAGGTGTAGTAGCAGAATGTTTTGCTATGTCAGGTCTTAAAGGGCACAATACTGGCGGAACAATACATATAATAGTAAATAATCAAATTGGATTTACAACGAGTCCCGAATTTGCAAGATCAAGTCCTTACCCATCGGATCTTGGAAAAATTGTTGATGCTCCAATTCTTCATTGTAATGGAGATGACCCTGAAGCTGTAGTTCATTGTGCAAAAATCGCTATTGAGTTCAGACAAAAGTTTAATAAAGATGTTGTTATAGACATCATTTGTTATAGAAGGTTTGGTCATAATGAGGGAGACGAACCATCATTCACTCAACCTTTAATGTATAAAAAAATAAGATCGCACCCAACCACTCTTAATATTTATGGGAATAGGCTAATTAAAGAAAATTTAATTAGTGAGAATGATTTTAAAACTCAGATTGATAATTTTAAATTATTATTAGAAGATCAATTTAAAACTGCCAAAGATTATAAACCTAAACTAAATTGGTTTGAGGGCACATGGTCTAGATATCAACCTAAAAAAGGAAAGGATAGAAGAGGTGATACTGGTGTTGATCTAGATATTATTACTCAAATTTCAGAAAAGATTAATAAACTTGATTCAAATTTAAATGTTCATAAAACTATTCATAGAATTTTCTCTAACAGACATAAATCTATTTTAGAAAAAAAGAATATAGATTGGTCGACTGCTGAGGCTTTAGCTTTTGGTTCTCTTTTAAAGGAGGGTTTTCCAGTAAGATTAGTAGGCCAAGATTCAGGAAGAGGAACATTTAGTCAAAGACATTCAGTACTTAGAAATCAAAAAGATAATTCTAGATACATACCACTAAACAATATATCAAGTAATCAAAAAAGCTTTGAAGTAGTCGATAGTTTATTATCTGAATTAGCAGTTCTTGGTTTTGAGTATGGTTATAGTTTAGTTGAGCCAGAAACATTAACAATTTGGGAAGCACAATTTGGTGACTTTGCAAATGGAGCTCAGGTTGTTATCGATCAATTTATAGCTTCGGGTGAAAGAAAATGGTCTAGAGCTTCAGGACTTGTATTATTATTACCTCACGGATATGAAGGACAAGGTCCTGAACATTCGTCAGCAAGATTAGAACGATTTCTACAGCTTTGTGGACAAGAAAATTTACAAGTAATGAGTTGTACGACGCCCGCAAATTATTTTCATGCGTTAAGAAGACAAATACATAGAGATTTCAGAAAACCATTAGTTATAATGACGCCAAAATCATTATTAAGAAATAAGTATTGTGTTTCAAATTTAGAAGATTTTAGTAAAGATAATTCTTTTCATAGAATTTTAGGAGATCATGCTAGTGAATCAGGCTATAATTTTATAAATCTGAAGAAAAAAGATAAAATAGAAAAAGTGATTTTGTGTTCGGGGAAAATATATTTTGATTTACTTGAAGCGAGAGAGAAATTCAAAAAGGATGATGTTACATTAATAAGAATCGAACAACTTTACCCTTTTCCTGCAAAATCTTTAGCTAACGAGCTAAAACCATACAAACAAATCGCTAAATTTTATTGGTGCCAAGAGGAACCAAAAAATATGGGGGCGTGGTTTTCAGTGAGAGATTATATACAATGGACATTGGACTATATAGGGGCTAATAATAATCAAGTTTCTTACATTGGAAGAAATCCTGCGGCATCCCCAGCAACTGGATATGCAAAAAGGCATCTTTCCCAACAAGAAGAAATTATTAAAGAGGTATTTAAATAGAAAGACATGAGTGAAAAAATTTTAGTACCAGTTTTAGGAGAAAGTATAACAGAGGCATCTATAGCACGATGGATAAAAAATAAAGGTGAGTCCGTATCTGCAGACGAGCCAATTGTTGAATTAGAAACAGATAAAGTTAATTTAGAAGTACCGTCTCCTGTAAATGGGATAATTTCTGAAATAAACTATAAAGATGGTGATACTGTAGAAGTCGGTGCTGTTCTTGGTACAATTTCAGAAAACAAAGAATCTACTGATAAAAAAGAAGAAAGTGCAAAAATTCAAAAAATTATTCCAAAAGAAATAAAAAAAGAAAATATAGATAATAAAGATACTAAAATTGAAAAAAAAGCTGATAAAACTCAAGAAGAAATAACTATAAATTCACAAACTTCAATTCAGCCTGATGATGAAGAAATATTAGTTTTGTCTGATGAAATAGCTGGAGAAAAAAATGGTAAGTCAAATCATTTTTCACCTGCAGTCAGAAAAATTATTGATGAGAAAAAAATTGATACAGATAAAATTCAAGGCACAGGAAAAGATGGACGTATATTAAAAGGTGATTTACTTGGTGCTATGGGTATCAATCCTAAGCCAAATGAAAGAAAAGAAAAATATGGTCCTGAGGAAAGAATTCAAATGACAAGACTTAGACAAACTATTGCAAAAAGATTAAAAGAGGCACAAGAAAATGCAGCAATGCTTACTACATTTAATGAAGTTGATATGAGCAATATAATTTCAATGAGAAGAGAGAATCAGGAAGAATTTAAAAAAAGATATGGAATTAAACTAGGGTTTATGTCTTTTTTTGTTAAAGCATCGGTTGTTGCTTTAAAGTCATTTCCTGCAATTAATGCTGAGATTGACGGTCAAGATATAGTTTATAAAAATTACTATAATATAAGCTTTGCAGTAGGAACTGAAAAAGGTTTAGTAGTCCCTGTGTTAAGAAATGCTGATGAACTCTCATTTGCAGAAATCGAAAAGGGTATTAAAGATCTATCTGATAAGGCCAATTCAAGCAAAATTGGAATTAATGATCTTCAAGGTGGAACTTTTACAATAAGTAATGGAGGTGTTTATGGATCGATGTTATCAACACCAATAATCAATCCTCCTCAGTCAGCAATTTTAGGGATGCATAACATTGTTGAGAGACCAATTGTAGTAGATGGTGATGTAAAAGTTAGACCAATTATGTATTTGGCATTATCTTATGATCATAGAATTATCGATGGAAAAGATTCTGTCTCTTTTCTTAAGACTATAAAAGAAAGTTTAGAAGAACCAAGTAGATTACTTTTGGATATTTGAATGTCAGAAAAATTTGATGCAGTTATTATAGGAGGTGGTCCTGGTGGATATGTATGTGCTATCAGATTGTCTCAACTTGGATTTAAAACTGCTTGTGTTGAATCTAGAGATACATTGGGAGGAACTTGTCTAAATATTGGATGTATTCCATCTAAAAGTCTATTAAATTTATCAGAAAACTATCATAAAGCAAAAAATTTTGAAAAAATTGGAATAGAGATTGGCAATCTGAAGTTAAATTTAGAAAAAATGATGAAAAATAAAGATAAGGCTGTTACGATTTTAACTAAGGGCATAGAATTTTTATTTAAAAAAAATAAAGTTTCATACTTTAAAGGTACTGGAAGTTTCAAAAATAAAAACCAAATTATAGTTACCGATAAAGATAAAAAAGAAACAATAATCGAAACGAAATATACAATAATTAGTACTGGATCTGAGCCTTCTTCAATTCCGGGTACTCAATTTGACGAGAAAACTATAATTTCGTCTACAGGAGCTTTAAAAATACCAAAAGTCCCAAAAAAAATGATTATTGTTGGCGGAGGTTATATAGGTTTAGAGATGGGATCAGTATGGTCTAGGTTAGGATCTAATGTGGAAGTAATTGAATTTTTAGATCATATCACACCAGGAATGGATAGAGAAATTTCTAACGAGTTTATGAAAATATTACTTAAGCAAGGAGTAAATTTTAATTTAAAAACTAAAGTAGAGAGTATAACGAAGTCATCTAATGGAGTCCTAATTGAGGTTTCTCGTCCAGATGGAAAAAAAGAAAAAATTGAGTCAGATGTTGTTTTAATTTCTGTTGGAAGAAAACCTTATACAAAAAATCTTAATTTAGATAAAATTGGTGTTAATTTAGATAAAAAAGGAAAAGTAAAAGTTGATAAAAATTTCCGAACAAATGTACAAGACATTTATGCCGTTGGAGATGTTATTGATGGTCCAATGCTTGCACACAAGGCTGAAGAAGAGGGTATTGCAGTTGCTGAAATTATATCAGGACAATCCGGTCATGTTAATTATGATGTTATACCATCGGTAATTTATACCTCCCCCGAAGTAGCTGCTGTAGGTAAAACTGAGGAACAATTAAAAAATGACAAAATAAGTTATAAAGTTGGTAAATTCCCTTTTATGGCAAATTCTAGAGCAAAAGCTATAAATGAACCCGAGGGATTTGTAAAAATATTAGCAGATAGCAAAACTGATAAAGTTCTAGGTGTCCATATTATTGGACCGCACGCTGGCGAAATGATAGCAGAGATGTCAGTTGCAATGGAATTTGGAGCAAGTTCTGAGGATATAGCACGCACATGCCACGCACATCCTACCTTTTCGGAGGCTATAAAAGAAGCAGCTTTATCAGTGGATAAAAGACAAATACACTCGTAATATCTTTTCATATTCAAATATGAAAATACCAGTTCTATTACCAAATATTTTTAATCATCCCTTTACTTATATTACAGAGCTTAAATTAAAACCTGGAGACTATGTATCAGTACCATTTGGAAAAACTGAGATGATAGGAGTAGTTTGGGATGAATTTGAGAAATCAGAAAATAAAAATTTTGTATTAAAAAAAATAATTAAAAAATATTCTGTTCCAGCTATGAATTTAAACACTTTAAAATTTATAAATTGGTTTTCAAATTACAATCTAGTCCCTAAAGGTATGAGTTTAAAATTGCATATGCTAAGTAGCCAAATAGTAGAAAATTTTAGCGATAAAGAGTATCAATTTTATAACAAATTAACAAAACCTATAAAATATACATTATCTGAAGAACAAAAAAATTCGTTAGACGAAATGATTAATAATACGAAAAATTTTAATGTCCATCTACTTCAAGGCACAACTGGTTCTGGCAAAACAATTGTTTACTTTAACGTTATAAAACATTTCATTGAAAAAAAATTTCAAGTTTTGATTCTTCTTCCTGAAATAGGTCTAACAAGTGAATTTGAGAAAAAATTTAAAGATTTTTTTGGTTTCGAGCCAGCAGTATGGCATTCCGGTATTTCAAAAAAAAAGAAAAAAATTATATGGAGTGGACTTTCTTCAGGCAAAATTAATATTGTTATAGGTGCTCGTTCGGCTTTGTTTCTCCCCTTTAAAAAACTTGGAATTATAATTGTGGATGAAGAGCATGATCAATCTTATAAACAAGATGAAGGAGTAACTTACCATGCTCGAGATATGGCAATTGCTAGAGCAAAATTTGAAAATATTCCAATCAACTTAGTTACGGCTATACCTTCAATAGAAACCTATCAAAATGTAAAAGAACACAAATATTTTCACTCACGGCTTATTAAAAGGTTTAAAAATGCAGAATTACCAAAACATGAACTTATAGACTTAAAAAAATATAAATTAGGAAAGCAATCATGGATATCTTCAAAAACTGTTGAGAGAGTTAAATTTCATTTAAAAAAAGGAGATCAGGTACTTTTTTTTTTGAATAGAAGAGGTTTTTCACCTTTTGTATTATGTAAGAATTGTTTACAAGTTTTTTCATGTCCAAATTGCTCAATTAATTTAGTTTATCACAAAAAAATCCAGCGTTTGCTTTGTCATTATTGTGGTTTTAAATCAGGTTTAGACAGAAGCTGCAATAGAGAAGAAAAATGTGAATTTGTTTTTAGTGGACCAGGTGTTGAAAAAATCTCTGAAGAGGTTAAAAAAATTTTTCCTGAGTACAAATCATTTATTTTTTCAAGTGATACAATGAACAAAAAATCCTCAAAAGACTATTTAAAGAAAATAATTAATAATGAAATAAATATATTGATTGGAACACAATTAATTTCTAAAGGATATCATTTTCCTAATTTAAATTGTATTGTTGTTTTAGATATTGAGCTTTCATCTCTTGGACATGATCTTAGGGGAGCTGAAAAAAATCTTCAACTTTATCATCAGTTATCTGGCCGTGCAGGTAGAACAGGAGAACCTGCAACTGTATATTTTCAAACATACAATCTTAAATCGGATTTGATTAATAAAATAGTCAATCAAGATCCTTTAAAATTTTTAGATAATGAGCTTGATTTGAGAAAAAGAAATAATTTACCACCTTATGAAAGGTTTATTAGCTTAATAATTACTTCGAGTGATGAAAAAAAATTAGAAAAAGAAGCTCTAAGATTAAAGGATCAATTAACAAAAGGAATTGATGCCAAAATTTTAGGTCCAGTAAATGCACCAGTTTATAAAATTAAAAAGAAATTTAGAAATAGACTGTTGATAAGATCAAAAAAAGCATCAACAATCCAAAAAAAACTTTCATTTATACTTAAAAGTTTTAATTTGAGTTCTGGAATAAAACTGACAGTTGATGTTGATCCAATTAACTTTAATTAATGGGCTAAATTGAGGTGTTTTTACAAATCTGCCGCTTGAAGAGGCTTTGTTGTTATGCTAATTAAAATCAATTTTTTAAAATCTTCAAATAACAAGGATTTAAATTGACTAATTCAAACTTTTCAATATCAGCTTATAAGAGCTATTCACTAGCTCTTTATGAACTAGCTGAAGAAAGTAAAATATTAGATCAAATAGAAGATCAAGTTTCTGCACTAAATAAGCTAATTTCTGAAAGTAATGATTTCATTTTAACAATAAAAAATCCAACCTTAAAACAAGAAGATCAATTAAATATTATTTCTTTAATATCGGAAAAATTTGGGTTTAACCAATTGTTTAAAAAATTCATTAATTTTTTAATTTTTAAAAGAAGAATTTTTTATATTGAAAATATATTAAATGATTTTTTAAGCATTTGTTCAAATAAAAGAGGAGAGATTGAAGCAAAACTTATCTCCGCAAAAAAACTTGATAGCTCAGAAATTGTTAAAATTAAAAGCGAACTTTCAAAAAATTTTGGGAAAAATATAAAATTAAATTTTAAACACGATGAAAGTATAATTGGTGGATTAATAGTTCAAGTTGGCAGTATAATGATTGATAGTTCAATAAAAAATAAATTGCAAAAAATTCAAAATAAAATGGTAGAGGCGTAAATGGAAATAAATCCTTCTGAAGTAACAAAAATTCTTAAAGAGCAAATTAAAAAATTTGGAGATAAAACAGAAGTTTCAGAGGTTGGACAAGTTCTTTCCGTAGGAGATGGTATTGCTAGAATATATGGTTTAGACAATGTTCAAGCAGGAGAAATGGTAGAATTTTCTGACGGATCAAAAGGTATGGCTCTAAATCTAGAAAGTGATAATGTAGGAGTTGTAATATTTGGTGATGACAAAGCCGTTAAAGAGGGTGACAATGTCAAGAGAACAGGTGCAATTGTTGACACTCCAGTCGGTAAAGAATTATTAGGAAGAGTAGTTGATGGATTAGGTAACCCAATCGATGGAAAAGGAGCATTAGATAAAGGAGCTAAAAGAAGCAGGGTTGAGGTAAAAGCTCCAGGTATAATTCCACGTAAATCAGTAAGCGAACCTATGCAGACAGGACTTAAATCTATTGATAGTTTGGTTCCAATCGGCAGAGGCCAAAGAGAATTGATTATTGGTGATAGGCAAACTGGCAAAACTGCTGTTGCGATAGATGCAATAATAAACCAGAAAAAAATTAATGAGTCTAATGACGAAAAACAAAAATTATATTGTGTTTATGTAGCAATAGGTCAAAAAAGATCTACTGTCAGACAAATTGAAAAGACTTTGGAAGAAGCTGGTGCAATGGAATATACTACCATTGTTGCTGCAACTGCGTCTGATGCAGCACCTCTTCAGTTTTTAGCGCCATATACTGGTTGTGCAATGGGAGAATATTTTAGAGATAATGGTATGCATGCTTTAATCATTTATGATGATCTATCAAAACAGGCTGTAGCATATAGACAAATGTCACTTTTATTAAGAAGACCTCCTGGTAGAGAGGCATATCCAGGAGATGTATTTTACTTACATAGTAGATTGCTTGAGAGAGCAGCAAAACTTAGTGACGAGCATGGCGGAGGTTCTTTGACTGCTTTACCAATAATAGAAACACAAGGAGGTGACGTCTCTGCATTTATACCTACAAACGTAATATCTATTACTGATGGTCAAATATTTTTGGAAACGGAATTATTTAATCAGGGAATTAGACCAGCAATAAATGTAGGATTATCAGTTTCAAGAGTTGGGTCATCTGCACAAACGAAAGCAATGAAAAAAGTTTCTGGATCCATGAAACTTGAACTTGCGCAATATAGAGAGATGGCCGCATTTGCTCAATTTGGATCAGATTTAGATGCTTCAACTCAAAAATTGTTAAATAGAGGCTCAAAATTAACTGAACTATTAAAACAAAAACAATATTCGCCTATGACAGTAGCAGAACAAGTAATTTCAGTTTACTGTGGTGTTAAAGGACATTTAGACGATATTGAGCAAAAAAATATTGCAGAATTTGAGAAAAAAATAATAGACAAGTGTAAGTCTGAAAAACCAGAAATATTAGATTCTATCAAGAGTTCTGGAAATCTTGAGGAAAATGTAGAGAAATTATTA
>MDTB01006519.1_pt1 | contig 12177 bp, 10 predicted proteins | sample 811161 | NCBI WGS metagenome assembly MDTB01 (sample SAMN05326650, study PRJNA326480) | marine metagenome | isolation source: seawater | place: Mediterranean Sea | collected 2009 | reverse complement strand
CCTGATACTTTTAAGAAAATCGTAGAAAAAGTCAGGGTATAATGTTCTCATGCAAATCCCTCAGGATTTAATTGAAACAGCCACTCTCAAATTAAAATCCGTTCAATCAGAGGCTGAATTTTTTCAACTAAGAGCTCAATATCTTGGCAAAAAGTCTTTTGTCGTCACTGCATTCTCAGAGCTTAGAAATCTTCAATCGGATGAGAAAGTAAATGTCGCAAAAGAGTTGAATATTCTTAAAAATAACCTAACCAAATTGTTTGAGACCTCCATTGAAAATATAGAAGGAAAAAGTGATTATAAGAAATTAGATGTATCTCTTCCTGCTGATCCGTTTATGGTTGGTTCTGAGCATCCAATAACTAAAATTTCACATAAAATTATTAACTATTTCACTCCTCTAAACTATCAAATTTTTTCTGGAAATGAGATAGAAACAGACTTTTATAATTTCGAGGCATTAAATTTTCCAGAAAATCATCCTGCAAGACAAATGCATGACACCTTTTATCTTAATTCCAGCAGTAAGTCAGAATATTTATTAAGAACACATACCTCAAATACTCAAGTGCATGTAATGCTAAATGAAGATTTGCCCTTATATATGCTTTCTCCTGGGAGAGTATTTAGATGTGACTCTGATACCACTCATCTCCCTATGTTTACTCAAATTGAAGGATTAGTAGTTGATGAAAATGTTACCTTTGGCGATTTAAAAGGAGTCTTAATAGATTTTATAGAAGATTTTTTTAATGAAAAAATGGAAGTCAGATTTAGGCCGTCATACTTTCCCTTCACTGAGCCCTCAGCAGAAGTAGATATAAAATTTGGTAACCAAGGGTGGTTAGAAATTTTAGGATGTGGAATGGTTCATCCCAATGTCTTAAATGGCTGCAACATAGACACAAAAAAATTTCGTGGCTTTGCATTTGGTATGGGAGTTGAGCGATTAGCTATGCTTTATTATGGAGTAACAGATATCAGAGAATTTTACTCATCAAATTTAGATTTTTTAAATCAATTTCCATCATGAAAATTCAATACTCATATTTAAAGAATTTTCTTAATTCAAACCTTAGTCAAAAACAACTTAGTGATGCATTCACGCAAGTTGGTTTTGAGTGCGATACAGAGGGAGATCTAATAGAATTTGATATCACTCCAAATCGAGGAGATGCTTTGTCACTCCGAGGGTTAGAAAGAGAATTTTACGCATATCAATCAAAAAAACCTAGCCGAAAAATTGAAACTTCATCATTAAAACTTATCCAAGATAAGAAAATAATTAACCATATTGATGTGTCTGTTTGTGGCAATTATCACTTAATGCTTGTTAAAGGTTTGCAAAAAATAAAAAATTTAGATTCTAAAAAGCGAAGTTTCATAGAATCTGCCGGCACTCCATTAATTAACCCTCTGGTTGACTTAGGCAACTATGTGATGTTGGAGCTTGGTGCGCCTATGCATGTGTTCGATTTAGCGAAGTTAGTTTTACCAATTAATGTTTGTTTTCCTCAAGATAAGAATAATTCAGTAACAGTTATTGGAGGCGATGTAAAAGATGTTCAGCCTTCTTCATTAACAATTCAGGACCAATCTGGGATCCAAGCGATTGCCGGCATCATTGGCAGTGAGTCATCTTCGGTAACATCAAACACTAATAATATAGCTGTTGAAGCTGCATTTTTTAGACCTAAGGCTATTGTTAACCAAGCTAGAAATTATGGTCTGGCTACTGATGCCTCTCATCGCTTTGAGCGAGGGGTAGACCCTGAATTACAGCAATTAGCATTAGAGAGATATCTATTTCTATTAGATCAAATAGCTGAGTATGACTCAGCTGAGCTTTATTACTCTTGTTCCAAGAAGACCAAAAGGAAAAATGTGAAATTAGACGTTGCAAGATTTAATAAATTTTCTGGTTTAAGCTTTAAGGCAAGCAAAGCAATTGTTATGTTGAAAAACCTTGGTTTTAAGGTGCATGCCAGGAATGAAAAGAATGTTACATTCAATATTCCTAGCCACAGATTTGATATTTCTTTAGAAGAGGATTTGTATGAGGAGTTATTAAGATCTTATGGGTATAACAATATACCTATATCAAAACCAAAGGCAGGACCAATTATAAATAATAAGAAGAATAATACATTAGATAATCTTAGACTTGGCTTAGTTCATTCTGGCTTTAAAGAGCTTATGCATATGCCATTTGTGTCAAGAAACTCCTTCGATCAGTTAAATTCTAGCAACTGGAAGCCTGCTGAATTAAAAAATCCAATAAATGAAAATGAGCCATTGCTTAGGGGGAATCTTTTCAGGTCTCTATTTGCAGCAGTAAACAGCAATGTAAAAAAAGGGCATACATCTATTAAAGTATTTGAAGCAGGCAATGTATTTAAAAAAGAAAAAAATGGCTTCTCTCAATCAATGCAAGTATCAGGAATAATTTATCATCACGAACCTCAACAAACCTGGAGCCAAAAAAAATTGGAATATAACTTTTTCTCGCTTAAAGCAGAAATTTCTAAATTATTACTAACTTTAGGCATTCAGAATACAAGGTTTCAAAAAGCCGGTTCTATAATGCCTTTTAACAAAAATGCTTTGGAAATTTATCTTGGCAAGAAAAAAATCGCAGTGATTGGTGAGATAGATTTATCTGTTACAGATAAGCTTATAAAAAAGCAAACCTTAGGATTTGAGATTTATCCTGAAAACATATCCTTAGTTTCTGATAGTCCCAAAATAAAAAAAACTAGTAAATTCCCTCTTTCAGCCCGAGACATCAATATTGTTATAGATAACTCTATTTCTTTTAAAGAAATAGAAGAATTGATTAAAAAGGAATCAATTAAGTTTCTAACTTCATATAGTCTTATAAATACATTTGAAGGAAAAGATATTCCTAAAAGCTTTGTAAGCATGACATTAAGATTTACTTTTCAGAGTAATGTTAAGTCTTTATTAGAGAGTGATATTAATGATTCCATGCAAAAAATATTGAGGCTTTTTGATAAAAGATTGAATGCTAAAATAAGGTAATGAATATAACTAAAAAAGATCTAAGCGGAATATTAAAAAAAGAATTAAAGCTTTCTGTAGATATCGCTGACTCTTTGGTCGATGAATTTTTTTACGCGATGAAAGCAACCCTGAGAGCTCAAAAAAATATCAAACTATCTGGATTTGGCTCTTTTGAAACATTTATAACAAAGGAAAGAATGGGTAGAAATCCAAAGAGCATGGAAAATTTCAAGATTCCATCCCAAAATAAAGTTCGTTTTAGCCCAACCTCAAAAGCCAAGTACTTCCTGAACTAAAAAATGAAGAAACAGGTACAAAATTTTAATAAATCTGATTTAGTGATCCAACTTTCAAGAAAATTTCCATCTGTGAATGATGAAACAATAATTGAAGGAATTGATTTGATACTTCAGGAAATAATTAATACTGTCGCATTAGATAAAAGAGTTGAGATAAGGGGCTTTGGCTCATTCTCAAAAAAAACTATCAGACCAAGAAAATTTATTAATCCAAAGACAAAAGAAGAATCTTATTTAGGCGAAACATCAATTATGCATTTCAAAGCTTCCAAGAAACTTCTTCATGCTCATGACTGATCCAAGAATAATTGTAGCAATAGATACATTTGATCTTACTGAAGCTAATGTAATTTTAGATCAGCTCGATCCAAAGCTTTGTAGAATTAAAATTGGTAGCGTTGTTTTTAATGCTTTAGGAAAATCTTTTCTTGCGGATGTTTCCAAGCGGGGCTTCAAAATTTTCTTAGATTTAAAATTGCATGACATACCTAATACTGTTCATGAATCAATCAAAGGTTTTTACGATTGTTCAATTGATATGCTTACAGTTCATTTGTCTGGCGGTGAAGAGATGTTGAAAAAAGCTATGCTTGCAGGCAAATCCATTAATGCTAAAGTAATTGGAGTATCAATACTCACAAGCCTAAAAGAGTCAGATACGCTAACATTATTTGGCAATAGCATTCATGATCAAATAACAAATTTATTTAAGCTGGCAAAAAAAGTAAATTTAAATGGCATTGTTTGCTCGCCGCTTGAATTAGAACTGGCAAATACTGTCCTAGATTCCAATTCAATAAAAATTACACCAGGTATTAGAGATATTGATAGAAAGGATGATCAGGCAAGAACCATGAATGCAAAAGATGCCGTCGAACAAGGCGCTACATTTTTAGTTATAGGTAGACCAATTACTCAAGCAAATGATATCTCTGCAGCATTAAAAATTTTTAGTGATTCAATTGAAAAGTAATAGATCTATTCAAAGAATTTTCTCAGATCTAAAAAAACTCGCAATTAATGAGTCTTCAAAAAGAAAGCTATCTTTTAAATTTGAATCAGAATTTTTAAATTATGAGTCCCATTTAAATGGTTTTTCATCTCAGCATTATAAAATATTTGATGAGCTTGCATTTAAATTAAATGTCTCAGGTTCCCTAGATGATCTTTTTGGTGGCGAAGTAGTGAATCAGACAGAAAATAGACCAGCTTTACATCATCGATACCGTAGCGATGATCAATCGCAAGAATTTAATTTTGAAAAAATTACAGGGCCTTTTATTAAGAGGATTAAAAAAGGCGGTTTTCAAAATATAGTTACCTTCGGTATAGGCGGCTCATATGAAGGGCCAAAACTACTTCAAGAATATACAAAGCATGAATCGTCAGAATTTAATTATTTTTTTATATCTGGGCCTGATAGAGATGAGTTTAACTCAATTTTAAAACCTTTAGGCAAACAAAAGAATTTTTATATTTTTTCATCCAAATCTCTCTCAACAGATGAGACTATTGCATGTTTAAAATGGCTTGGAAAAGATAGAAATTCAACGAATTCTTTGGCAATAACAGCAAATTCAAAAAAAGCTATAACTTTGGGTTTCCCAGAAGATTGTATTGTCCCATTTCCTGAAACAGTTGGGGGCAGGTATTCTATTTGGTCACCAATCTCATTGAGTGCTGCATTAGAGAATAATTTTTCAACTTTTTTAAAAGGTGGACTTGCTGCAGATAGAATGCTGTCAGGGACTTCAAAAGAGGATAGACAATACCAAAAATTGATAAAAATATTAGTATTTTCAGATCTGTGGTTCAGTAATTTTAAAAATAAAAATAATAGAGTTATCCTGTCTTACAACTGGAAATTAAGATCACTTACTAATTATATTCAGCAACTTGAGATGGAATCACTTGGGAAGAATGCTAATCCTCAATCTTTTTTTAAAAAAACAGGACAAACAATATTCGGGGGTTTTGGCTCTACTGCGCAACACTCATATTTTCAATTATTGCATCAAGGAACATCAGAATTTTGCACAGATATCATATACTCAAATTCACTTTCAAGCCCTTTGTCAAGTGCCCAAGCAAGAGGACAGGCTGATCTGCTTTCTAATGGTTCCCAGGGATCTCCCAATCAACTTGAAAAAACTAATGGAAACTCTCCCGTCAATCTTTTTCATTTAAATAAATCTTCTCTTTCAGCCCTTGGCTTTTTAATTGCAACTTGGGAGCACAGAGTTTTTATGACAGCATGTATGTTACAAGTTAACCCATTTGATCAATACGGAGTTGCTGCGGGTAAGTGGAAAGCCAAGCAAAATCTAGGGTGAGTGATGTAGGCTTAATTATTTATTTCTGTATAATGCGCAATTAAAACACTAATAATTTCTATGAATGGTGCAGAATATATTGCTGAGTTTTTAAATAAAATAGGCTCAAAAAAAATTTTTGTTGTCACCGGTGGTGCATGTGCTTTTATCATTGATGCAATAGCAAGAAATCAAAACACAGATTATTATCCATTTCAGCATGAACAAGCCGCGGCTATGGCTGCAGATTCATTATGGAAAATTGATAAAACTATTGGCGCAACAGTTGTTACAAGCGGTCCAGGAGCTACAAACTTAATAACTGGAATAGCATGCTCTTATTTTGATTCAATACCTACTATTCATATTACTGGTCAAGTGAATCAAAATGAAAAAGAGATATATCGAGGAGCTTCGGTGAGACAAGCTGGCTTCCAAGAGACCAACATTGTGGACATGGTAAAGCCTATTACTAAATATGCAGTCCAAGTAACTAATATTGATGAATTAAGATCTGAGTTAGCAAAATGCTATGAGATAGCTCTTTCAGGAAGAATGGGTCCAGTATTAATTGATGTTCCTATGGATGTGCAGCAGGCTGATGCAGGAACTTCAATTCTGCTAAATGATTTCCAGCATAACTCAATTGATAGAAGCTCAATAGATACAATGCAAGACCTTCTTGCTAATTTCTTTGAGGGATCTAAGAGACCTTTAGTTTTATTTGGTGCTGGCATTGGTTTGGCTGATCAGTCTGAATCAGTAATAAATTTTATTGAATCAAATAATTTACCATTTGTTTCTAGCTGGAATGGAATGAATTTCTTTAATCACATGCATGATAATTACTACGGAAACATTGGTGTTTACGGAAACCGGGGTGCAAATTTTATTTTACAAAGCGCTGATAGATTATTAGTTCTGGGAAGCAGACTAGATAACCGACAAAGAGGAAATGTTCAAAAATTTGCAAAAAATTCTAAAGTTTTGGTTATGGACATAGACAAGGGCGAGCTTGATAAGCATAAAAATAATCCTAATCATGAGATGATTCAATTAGACTTTAGGTCTTTGCATGAAGTAATCAATGATTTAAAAATTCATACTGAGGAAAAGCCGGATTGGGAAAAATATTGCAGTCAAATAAAAAAGAAATATTTTTCAGACTGGCCTTCTTCTTCTGCCAAGAAATATAAATCTATGAATCCTTATGAAGTTGTAAAAAAGATAAATTTATTAATTCAAGATGATGCTGTAGTTACTGTAGATGATGGAGCTAACTTATGCTGGGTTTTTCAAGCATTTTGCAGAACTAATCAAACAATTTATACAGCTGGGGGTAACTCACCTATGGGTTATTCATTCCCTGCTGCAATTGGTGCTGCCATACATAGAAAGGATAAACAAATAATTGCCTTTACAGGCGATGGAAGTATACAGATGAATATTCAGGACTTGCAGACAATGAAACATTTTGATTTACCGATCAAGCTTTTTGTTTTAAATAATTTTGGATATGGAATTATTAAACAATTTCAAGATACTTGGTTTGATAGTCGTTACGAAGCAACAGGAAATGGATATAGCCAACCTGATTTTAAAAAAGTAGCAAACGCATACGGTCTAGAATATAGAAGAATTGAATCTCCAGATGAAATCAAAAAAGAAGATTTAGAAAATAAACATGGGATATTTTTTGATGTTATTTTGCATCCCAATACTTTAATAGAACCAAAAATAGACTCAGGCAATTCACTAGATAATATGTTTCCATATTTAGATCTTGCGGATGAAGCATTTGAAAAAATGTTTATTAAATAGCCGCTTAAAATCAAAATGAAACGAGAAAAAAAATTTACCTTTAAATACAAAGAGCCCTCAATTATCTCTTGGGTTACAGCATATGACTATCCAATTGCGCATTGTGCTGAAATAGCAGGCATAGATATGATATTAGTTGGTGACTCGGGCGCAATGGTCCAACATGGGCATGAGTCAACTGTACCTATAACCATGAATTCTATGTTAACCATGTGCAAGAGTGCTCGAAGGGGTGCACCCAATACATTTATTGTGGGTGATATGCCTTTTGGTAGCTATGAGACCTCAAATAAAAATGCTATTCAAAATGCCATAACATTTTTAAAAGAGGGCAATTGCGATGCAGTTAAGCTCGAGGGCGGCAAAAGGATTGCTAATAGAATAGAGGCAATCTCACAAGCAGGCATTATTGCGATAGGTCATATTGGTTTGACTCCCCAAAGTGCAATTCAATTAGGTGGTTATAAGGTTCAAGGAAAAAGTATTGAAGATTTTGATAGTTTGGTAGAAGATGCATTGGTTCTTCAGGAATCAGGTGCAACTGCAATTTTGTTAGAGGCTATACCAGAGCCTTGCTCGAAAATGATAAAAGCAAATGTGGAGATTCCTATTTTTGGAATTGGTGCTGGAGCCGGTTTAGATGGCCAATTATTAATTTCAAATGATGCGCTAGGTCTTTATCCAAATTTCAAGCCTAGATTTGCTAAGAACTTTTTTAATGAGGTATTAAAGAAAAAAGTCAAAATTGATCAAAATTTCACTGCAATTGAGCTTTTTGAAGAATCTTTGAGTTTATATAAATCAGAGGTTATTAATGGCTCTTTTCCTAGTCAAGATTATTCATATTCTATATCTGAGGATGATCTGGCAAATGTTAAAAAATCAACTTACTGGAAGTAAATTGAAACTATCTGATTTGGCTAAAAGGGTTGCTGGTCAACCAATGTTTCAATTATTACAAGAAGCTCAAGCATTAGAAAGAAAAGGTAAAAATATAATCCATTTTGAGCTTGGCGATCCAGATTTTGATACACCAAAGAATATATCTAATGCTGCTATCCGCGCAATAAACGAAGGGTATACGCATTATGCTCCTTCAGCAGGTATCCATGAATTCAAATTAGCAATTCAAGAAACAACTTTAAAATCAAGAAATTTCAAACCAACCTTACCCCAAATCCTTGTTACTCCTGGCGGTAACCCAGTTATTTTCTTGGCAATTGCTTGCTCGGCTAACCAAGGAGATGAAGTCATCATTCCTGATCCAGGTTTCCCAACTTACTTTTCAGCAATTAATGCATGTGGAGCAAAAGCGGTTTCAGTTCAATTGCATGAAAAGAATAATTTTGAACTTCAAGCAGAAGATGTGATTAATGCAATCACTGAAAAAACTAAGTTAATAATTATTAATTCTCCATCAAACCCTACTGGGGCATGTATGGACCCTGATCAAATTAATCTAATTGCTGAGTATGCTATCAAAAATAACATTTACTTATTAAGCGATGAAATATATTCAAGATTAATTCTTGGGGATGAAGATTTTTATAGCCCAGGTTATATAGATGAATGTAATAAAAATATCATTATTTTGAATGGTTTTAGTAAAGCATTTGCGATGACTGGCTGGAGATTGGGTGTTGCAATTGGACCAGAGCAGATTATTGAAAAAATGAATTTAATGCTTAATACAATTGTTTCTTGCGTTCCTCCATTTATCCAATATGCAGGAATTGAAGCGCTTGAGGGCGATCAGAGTGAAATAATTAACATGAGAAGAAAATATCAAAAAAGGCGAGATATCTTTGTTAATGGGCTAAATCAAGTAAGAGGCATTTCATGCAAAATGCCCCGTGGCGCAATGTATGCATTTTTAAACATTACTCAAACAAATCTTTCAAGCGATCAATTTTCTCAAAAATGTCTTCATGAGGCGATGGTCGCTATATTGCCAGGCAGTTGTTTTGGTATTTATGGAGAGGGGTTTGCTAGAGTCACTTTTGCTAATTCATCAGAAAATATTCAGGAAGGAATTGATCGTTTGAAGACAATCTTTGGTTCTAAGTAGTAAACTATCCATAAGACATTAAAAATTAAATGCAAATAGCAATTCTTGGTGCGTCAAGCCACATATCAAAAGGACTTATTAAACTCTTTATAAAAAACGATAGTAATCTCATATTATTTGTGCGTGACAAGACTGCTTTTCATGATTGGCTTATCTTTCAAGACATAAAGAAGAATGTTGAAATCTATCACTTTGATGATTTTAATAATGATATGCAGATAGATTTGATTATTAATTGTGTTGGAGTGGGCGATCCTCAAAAATTAGTTAATATGGGTTCATCTATTCTTGAAATAACAAAAGTTTATGATGACCTTGCAATAGATTTTTTAGAAAAAAATTATAATACTAAATATATATTTTTTAGCTCTGGTGCAGTTTATGGAAATATTTTTTCTTCGCCTGCCGACCAACACTCTGATGCAATAATTGATTTAAATTTTCCTTCCTCTTCAAACTATTATGCGCTAGCGAAACTATACTCCGAAGCTAGGCATAGATCTCTTGCGCATCTTGATATAGTTGATATTAGAGTCTTCAATTACATTAGTTCCGAATTAAATATTCTTGATGGTTTTTTTATTTCTCAAGCTATCAATGCTTTGATTCATAATACTCAATTTGTTACAAACCCATCGAATATCATTCGTGATTTTGTTGGCCCAGAAGATCTATATTTACTAATCAAATTAATTTACCAACAGAAAAAAATAAACAGCTCTTTTGATACCTACTCAAAACAGCCAATTGATAAATTATCTATATTAGATTTCTTGCACTCTTCATATGGCCTAAGCTACAAGGTTGAAACTCAATTTAGTTCTGAAGTAAAGAAAGATTTTAAAGAAAATTATTACTCGACTAATCATAAAGCGCAGACTATAGGATATTCTCCTCTCTTTTCATCCCTTGAGAATATAGATGAATCTGTTAAGGAAATAATTTATAAAAATACAAATCTTCTTGATGAGACTTGATAGAACAACATTACCTGAGGCCCCAGGAATATATAAATTTTTTTCTAAAAATAAAATCATTTATATTGGTAAAGCAAAAAATCTTAAGCAACGTGTCTCTTCATACTTTGGCAATTCACATAAAGATAGAAAAACTTCTCAAATTAAAATTCTAACAGACAGGATTGAAACTTTTATAACTACATCTGAAGCTGAAGCATTGCTTTTAGAACAATCACTTATAAAGGAAAATCTACCCCGATTCAATATTCTGTTGAGAGATGATAAAACCTATCCTTATGTCCATTTTTCAATGGAGGATAATTTTCCTAGCATAAGCATGAAAAGAACTAAGCATGCAGTTTCAAAAAATTTTTTTGGTCCATTCATTAGCGCCCATGCTGTTAAATCAACCATTAAAGATTTGCAAAAGATCTTCCAGATTAGAAATTGTAATAACAGTACCTTTAATAATCGATCTAGACCTTGTATTGAGCATCAGATGAATAGATGTTCTGCACCTTGTGTTGGTCTTATTGGAGAGATTGAATACAAAGCAGATATTTTATCATCTCAAAATTATCTATCTTCTACTGGTAAAAAATCAAAATCTTTAATGATTGCTCAGATGAAGAAACTAGCAGCAATGCAAGAGTTTGAGAGAGCAAATGACTTAAAAAAAAGAATTCAAGCTTTAGATCTTTTGCACCAAGAAAAGTCATTTAATAGCGCATTAGTTAGCGTTGATATATTTTCTTGTGTTTTTGAATTAGAAAGAACTGGAATATGCATTATTTCTGTCCGAGATGGAAAAATCAGAGGCACAAAAACACATTATCTTAAAGATAGTTTCATGCATGACGTTGATGGCTTATTTCAAAGAATAATTTTTTTGTATTATCAAAATACCTTTTCTCTTCCAGAAAAAATAGTTATTACTACAAAGTTATCAAATTTTTCATTGATCAAAAATGCAGTAAAACTTAAATTTAATAAAAAAATAACAATTTCATCAAATATTTCACAAGATTTAAAAAATGTAGTTAAGCTTGCTAAGTTAAATGCCAAACAAGTGATAGAAAATAGAGTCAATCAATCTGATAAATACTCTTTCGCAATCAAAGATTTGCAATCTTATGTTGGAATGAAAGCAGAACAATTTTCAATTGAAGGTTTTGATATTAGCCACCATGGAGGTACTAATGCTGTTGCTTCAATGGTTGCTTTCTCCAATAATGGATTTCAAAAGTCAAAATATAGACTTTTCAATATTCCTGCGAATTTTTCTGGCAATGATACTGCCTCTATTAAAAATGTTTTAACGAGAAGAATTAAGCAATCCAATAAAAATCCACTGCCTAGTATTATTCTCATTGATGGCGGTAAAGCGCAACTTAATATTGCCTTGGAAGTTTTTTCAGAAATGGCAACTAAACCCCCATTAATCCTAAGTATTGTAAAGGGCTCGAAAAGGATCAGAGCTACTGAAACTATACTTTTTAAGAAGGGAATTCTTGAGATGTCAAAAGATAGCCCTGGCTTTATTCTGTTGCAGCAGGTTAGAGATGAATCACATAGATTTGCTATTACAAGCAATAGAGCAAAAAAAAATAAAGGAACAAAGTATTCATTATTAGACAGGATCAATGGAATTGGTCCCAAAAAGAAGAAATATCTTTTAAATCATTTTAAATCAT
>MDTB01042002.1_pt1 | contig 12178 bp, 7 predicted proteins | sample 811161 | NCBI WGS metagenome assembly MDTB01 (sample SAMN05326650, study PRJNA326480) | marine metagenome | isolation source: seawater | place: Mediterranean Sea | collected 2009 | reverse complement strand
CACCGCCATCGCCGGGTATGATACCGATATTTATAAAGCTCTCGCCGAACTTGGCTTTGCTCGAAGCGATAACGATATCGCAATAGAGCGCGAGATCGCAGCCGGCACCAATAGCCGGACCCTGAACGGCAGAAATTGACGGTATATCAAGCGTGTACAGTGCTTTCGGGACTTTTTGAATGCCTTCGATGTAGCCTCGTCGGGTACCTGCCGCTCCACCACCAAAGATACCTTTTTTGTCTTTCATGTCTTTAACGTTTCCACCCGCTGAAAATGCAGACCCCTCTGCCGAGAGGACGAGAACCCGGGCATCTTCGCTAAGTTGCGTCCGCTCAATTGCATCGACGATCTCGTCGGTAAATTCCTGCTCTGAGAATGCATTCCGGATATCGTTTCGGGCGAGCACAAGATGTGCGATGCCATTTTTGATGCTAAACTTAATGTTTTTGTAGTCCATGATCACGTGTCCCTTTTTTGTTGGGTCCCCCGCCGGTGGGTGGGAGGCAGGCGCAGGACAAATAATGTAGCGCGTCAAGCATTGCGAAGATAACGCCAAGGAGAAATTTTGGAAAAAGGAAATCATCACCAACTTCTGATGACCGCAGAGATGTATGACGTTGATCGAGCTGTTATTAACGCGGGCACCAGTGGTGAGCGACTTATGGAGGCGGCCGGCGGGGCCGTGGCGTCGGAAATCCAGCGGCGTTGGTCCAGCCGCCCCGTGCTGATTTTGTGCGGGCCGGGCAATAACGGCGGCGATGGCTTCGTTATAGCGCGGATCTTGAAAAACGACGGGTGGCCGGTCACTTTAACTTTGCTGGGTGACAAGGCCAACCTGCGGGGTGATGCTCGATTGAACGCAGACCGATGGGACGGCGAGATTCTTCCATTGTCGGTGGATGCCCTTAATGGTGCCGCTATATGTGTAGATGCACTTTTTGGTGCTGGGCTTGTCCGCCCGTTGCAAGGTATTGCGTTGGCAGCGGTTTCCGCGCTCGCAAAATCAAATGTTCCATGTGTGGCGGTAGATGTTCCGAGCGGTGTGCATGGCGACACTGGCATGGTTCTTGGTGAAGCTGCGACCGCTGAGCTCACGGTTACCTTTTCTCGCCGAAAACCAGGTCACTTGTTGTTCCCCGGCCGCGCGCGGTCGGGGCAGGTCTGTGTTGCCGATATTGGCGTTCCCGAATGGGTTCTTGATACGATCGAACCCCAGATATTGGCGAATGAAGCGGAACTGTGGTTGCCGGAATTTCCGTGGCCGGGTCTTGAAGACCACAAATATGATAGAGGACATGCTCTGATTGCCGGGGGCTCGGCGATGACTGGCGCCGGTCGACTGGCATCGTGGGCCGCCAGGCGTCTGGGGGCGGGACTCGTGACAGTCGCCGCCAGTCCGGCGGCGCTGCCGCAATATACAGTCGATGCACCAGGGCTCCTGACCCTCCCGTTTCGAACGGTCGGAGAGTTCGGTGAAATTCTGTCTGACCCGCGAAAAAACGCAGTGCTAATTGGGCCGGGCGGCGGCGTAAACCCCACCACACATGATATCGTTCTTGCCTCGGCGAAGGCTAAGAAATCACTGGTGGTTGATGCAGACGCGTTGACGGCCTTCCGCGAATCGCCGGATCAGCTTTTTGACGCACTGTGTGAAACGAACGCGGTTCTGACCCCGCACGAGGGCGAGTTTTCGCGTTTGTTTAAGTCGGCGGGTGATAAACTTACTCGAGCGAGGGCCGCTGCCGAGATGGCAAATTCCGTAGTTCTGCTTAAAGGTGCCGATACAGTTATCGCCGCGCCGAACGGCCGGACGGCTATCAATTGGAATGCCCCGCCGACCCTGGCAACGGCCGGGACCGGTGATGTTCTTGCTGGTGCTATTGTTGGCCTGATGGCTCAGGGGATGCCGCCTTTCGAGGCTGCCTGTGCCGCGGCTTGGCTGTGTGGTGATATTGCTACCGAATTTGGACCCGGTGTGTTGGCGGAGGATATATGCGCAGGGATCCCTGGGGCCCTAACACGTCTGTTGTCGAAGGTTCAAGAAATATAAGGCTTTGTTAACGTCGAACCTACCAATGAGGCCCAAAAACCTATCGTTCTGTCCCCGTTTTGGGCTACAAAATTAAATAAACACAACGGACTATATAAAAATTCACGGTTTAAATTAGGCATAAAAACAACGATAAACCGGACCGAGAGTTGGTATTGACACCGAGATTGAAAAGGCCTCGTACTGATTGAGGAGGCTTGATGGCGAGCTTTTCAAGGGCTTCTTTTTCGGAAGGGTAGGTAATTTAACATTCTTGCGAACCCTGTGGACATTGCTTCGGGCGTTCGTTTCTTGACGGAAAAATGACCTAGGTTTTCTCTGTCGTTAAAAGATTACTTGGGAATGCGGCGTGTGAGTTTAGAGGCCGATTCGTAGTGTGCGACATATAGCCGGTTGGACGGCTAAGGGCTTTGTTCGAAGCTGTACCTAGCCGTCAAAGGGTATGGCAAGAACAAAATAGAGATCGGACCGCAAACCGTCTTCTCAATCGAGAGATTTTTTAGGTTAGAAGACGTCGTTGTCTGGGAGTGGCAAGGCTGTCTCGTACTTCACCCGGTTCAGGGCGAAGCTTGATTTAATACTGGCAACCCCGGCTACGCGAGTGAGATGGTTCTTCAGAAACACCTCATAAGCTGTGACATCTGGGACAACGATGCGGAGGAGATAATCCGAATCCCCCGTCATCAGATAGCATTCCATTACTTCTGGCCGCTCGGCGATGATACGCTCGAATCCGTCAAGCGCTGTTTCGACCTGCCTCTCCAATGTGACCTGCACGAAAACGCTTAACGCATATCCTGACGCCCGCTGGTCGAGGATCGCCGCATACCGGTCGATAATCCCGGCGGTTTCAAGCTCACGGACTCGCCGGAGGCAAGGCGACGGAGATAGCCCTACTGCATTCGCAAGTTCAACATTACTCACCCGTCCGTTGCGTTGAAGTTCGCGGAGAATCCGTTTGTCTATTGTGTCAAGCTTCATAGTGCGCATTTATGCTCAAAATTGTGGGCAATTGGCAATAAAATATCAATAATTTTAGAATCACGTATTAGATACGCAAGATATCGGAGGTGCGGCCAAGGTATTCTCTCGTTGGGATTGAATTCAAGAGTGCTGACTATGGCCATAAACTCTGAACCAAAAAACCGACCAACCGCCGGCGAAACGCTTAACGCCGATAAAATGGCTCTGCTTCGGGCACTTGAACGCAAGGTACTGTGGATCTCAACCTGGATGATCCACAACGCCAATCATATTCGCGAAGCGCGGGACGGACTGAAAGTCGGGGGTCACCAGGCATCGAGCGCATCGGTCGCCACGATGATGTCGGGTCTGTATTTCGATGTGCTTAAACCTCAGGATCGGGTGGCGGTTAAACCTCACGCCGCGCCGGTTTTTCACGCTATCCAATATCTGTTGGGCAATCAGAGCCGGGAAAAAATTGAACAACTGCGCGCTTTTGGGGGTGCTCAATCCTATCCATCCCGGACAAAAGATACCGATGACGTAGACATTTCGACCGGTTCAGTTGGGTTGGGTGCCGCGCACACAGTTTTTTCGTCAATAGTCCAAGACTATGTCCGCCTGAAAGGGATGGTGGATGAGTTGCCCCGCGAGGGCAGAATGATTGCTCTTGTGGGGGACGCTGAGCTCGACGAAGGGAATATGTACGAAGCATTGCTCGAGGGCTGGAAGAAAGATATTCGGAATGTTTGGTGGGTGATCGATTATAATCGGCAAAGTCTTGATTCAGTGATCTCGGACCGGCTTTTTGGGCGGATAGATCATCTTTTTGAAAACATGGGCTGGCGCGTTGTCACGATGAAATACGGCAAGCTACTTGAACGAGCATTTTCGGAGCCCGGTGGCGCGGCCTTACAGAATTGGATCGATACATGTCCGAATTCGCTATATGCCGCTTTAACGTATAAGGGTGGAGCAGCATGGCGTGAATATCTCCAACGCGACCTTAAGGGTGTCTCTGGGATAAAGAGTTTGCTTGATGATCATGACGATCGCTCTCTCCACGGCTTACTAACTAATCTTGCCGGAAATGACCTCGAATCCACGCTCGAAGCCTTCCACGGTGTTCGGGACGATGTCCCCACATGTTTTATCGGCTACACGGTTAAGGGTTTTGGACTGCCGTTTGCCGGGCACAAGGATAATCATGCTGGCCTTATGAACGTTGAACAGATGAATGCCTTTAGGACCGAAATGAATATCGAAGCTGGTGACGAATGGGATAGGTTTGCCGGTCTAGCCGTTCCACCGTCTGCACTAGAGAGATTTCTTGAGAAAATACCCTTTGCTGAGCAATACCCGCGCCGCTTTGATACTCCTGCCGTTGATATTCCCCGGCGGCTCGAAGTAGAGTTGCGGCCGCAAATGTCGACCCAGGACGGTTTCGGAAGAATACTCAATGAATTAGCAAGGGGTAAAAGCGACCTCGCGGCGCGAATTGTCACGACCTCCCCCGACGTCACGGTATCCACGAGTTTGGGCTCCTGGGTAAACCGACGTGGTATATTTAGCCGATCAGAAACTTCAGATACATTTGCGCAAGAATCTGTTGTTTCGCCCCAAAAATGGCAGATGTCACCAGAGGGCCAGCACATCGAACTCGGGATCGCCGAGACTAATCTGTTCCTGCAATTGTCTGCGCTTGGCCTGTCCGCGAGCATGTTCGGAGTACGCCTGCTACCGATCGGAACCGTCTATGATCCATTTATTAGGCGCGGCCTGGACGCCCTGCATTACGGCTGTTATCAGGATTCCCGTTTTATGCTCGTCGCTACCCCGTCTGGTATCACGCTGGCGCCGGAAGGAGGCGCCCATCAATCGTCGGAGACCCCATTAATCACGCTGGCGCAGCCAGGCATGGCTGCCTTTGAGCCCACATACGTTGACGAATTGGCGGAAATCATGCGCTGGGGACTCGAATTTATGCAGGATGAGGACGGCGGCTCAGTAGCGCTTCGTCTCTCGACCCGCGTTCTGGACCAGCCAGATCGCGAGATGACGAACGAACTTCGCTATGCTGTGACCAGCGGCGGTTATTGGGTTAAAAAACCGGAGGAGCAGAGCGAGCTAGTAATCGCTTATTGCGGTGCCATCGCGCCCGAAGCGATTGAGGCGCATAAAGATATTCTGGAAGATATTCCTGGGGCGGGCTTGCTTGCTATTACGTCACCCGACCGACTGCATCAGGGGTGGATTACGGCGCGTCATGACCGCAGGACGGCGGAACAAGCTCCAACAGCCCATGTCGAGCATTTGCTTGACGTCATTGCTGATCATGCGGCGCTTGTAACGGTTTGCGATGCCCATTCTGCTACGTTGGGCTGGCTTGGGTCCGTTGCCGGGCATCGGATTTATCCACTGGGTGTTGACGAGTTCGGTCAATCGGGGGATCTGCCTGACCTCTATGAGCATTACGGGATCGATTCAGATTCGATCCTTGATGCGGCAGCACGGGCCTGCATCGGGCGCCTCGTTGAGGTGATGAACAGACATTAATAAGGCACGATACCATTGCTCGGGCGGGCCGATTGATGTAGACCCTCGCCACCATTTGCATTGCTTGACGGATTCCGATGTGTGCATGTGGCTGTGAACTCTCGTTCTGCGGGCGTGGTGGAATTGGTAGACACGCCAGATTTAGGATCTGGTGGCGAAAGCCGTGGGGGTTCGAGTCCCTTCGCCCGCACCAACTAAGCATTAGGATCCGTGTATATGCGGTCGGTAGCGCGACCGAGGGGAAAAGAGAAATTTATGCAGGTTACAGAAATCAGTAGCGAAGGTTTGCGGCGCGAATTTTCAGTGGTTGTTCCCAAGGATGATATTGACCGACGGATGAATAGTCGCCTAGCCGAGGTTGGTGCGACGGCAAACGTACCTGGTTTTAGGCCTGGAAAAGTACCGCTGCCTGTTATGAAGCAACGCTATGGGAGCGCGGTCCGCGGCGAAATTCTGGAACAGACGATCCAGGAGACCATCCAGAGGGCGCTGGATGAAAAAAAACTTCGCCCGGCCATGGAACCAAAAATCGACCTTGTGACGTTCGAAGATGGTGTCGACCTTGAATATAAGCTCACAGTCGAGGTGGTGCCCGAAATTGCCCCGATAGATTTTAGCTCGATGGAGCTCGAAAAACTGACGGTCGAAATCCCGGACGAAGATGTTGAACAGTCAATCGAGCGTTTAGCCGAGCAGCAGAAAACGTTTACTGTCGAAGACGCTCGTGCAGCGGCGGTTGGCGACCAGGTTGTTATGAATTTTGTAGGTAAGATTGACGGCGAAACATTTGATGGAGGCTCAGCCGACGGGATGGAGCTCGAATTGGGTAGCGGGCGTTTTATCCCCGGCTTTGAAGACCAACTCGTCGGAGCGAAGGCAGGAGAACAAAAAGAGGTTAATGTCACGTTCCCCAGCGATTATCAGGCAGAAAATCTGAGATCCAAGGTGGCCGTATTTAACGTACAAATTAATGAAGTACGTACGTCCACGGCTGTAATCATTGATGATGACTTCGCTATAACGATGGGCGCTGATAATATTGAAGCGCTCAAAGCGACGGTCCGGGAACAGATGGGCAACGAATACTTGCAGCTATCGCGTGGTCGGTTGAAACGCGTGCTGCTCGACCAATTGGCCGATAAGGCAGATTTTGATGTGCCGCCCGGTATGTTGGATGATGAATTCGCGAGCATTTGGAAACAGTTTGAAGAGGCAAAAGAAAAAGACCAACTAGATGATGATGATAAGGGAAAATCGGACGAGGAACTGCGGGAACGTTATCGTGAAATTGCGGTACGGCGCATACGGCTTGGTCTCATGCTGTCTGAGATCGGTCGGACAAACGACCTGACCGTCAATCAGGATGATATAAACCGTGCGATAGCTGAGCAGGCTCAGCGTTTTCCCGGTCAGGAAGCTATGGTGATGAAGTATTACCAAGAAAACCCGCAGGCTATGCAGGAACTGCAGGCCCCAATTCTAGAAGAAAAGATCATCGATTACATACTGGAGCTTGCAACAGTGACCGAGCGAATGGTCTCAACAGAGGAGCTTCTTGCCGACCCAGAAGAAAGTAGTAAGGCTGATCCGGGTGGTAAGGCCAAGAAGTCTAAAAAGGCAAAGAAGGCCAGAAAAGCGAAAAAGAAAGCCGCGAAGGACAAAGGTAAATAGTTTATTTACGTTGGAATGATGGGCTGAAGTTTAAACCGGCCGACCTGTTCGACAGGACTGCCACAACATCGCTGGAGATTTAATGTACCCCGGTAACGAAACCCACATGAACGGCCTTGTACCGATGGTGGTAGAACAGACGAATCGTGGCGAGCGCGCGTACGATATCTATTCCCGCCTTCTCAAAGAACGAATCATTTTTTTGGTCGGGCCGGTAGAAGATCACGTGTCGAGTTTAATCTGTGCGCAGCTTTTGTTCCTTGAATCGGAGAACCCCACCAAGGACATCTCATTCTATATTAATTCTCCCGGAGGGCTAGTAACGGCAGGGCTCGCTATCTACGACACTATGCAATACATCCGACCAGACATTTCGACCGTTTGTATTGGCCAGGCGGCATCCATGGGCTCGCTTTTGATGGCGGCGGGCGCCGATGGCAAACGTTATTCGCTGCCAAATTCTCGGATCATGGTTCACCAGCCGTCGGGCGGTTTTTCGGGTCAGGCGTCGGATATTGAAATCCATGCGAAAGAGATCCTTTCCCTCAGGGCGCGTTTAAACGAAATTTATGTTCGGCATACGGGACAGAAGATAGCGATTATCGAGGAGGCGATGGAACGTGATCGTTTTCTTGCCCCAGAAGATGCCAAAGAATTCGGCATTATCGACGAAGTCGTCTCTGATCGGCCAGTGCCGACGGATGAAGATGAGACGTCCGGCGACAAGAAAGATTGACTGGGTCGGTGAACTTTCGTTGTCGCAGTGCTACTGACCGGCTACCTACAATCGGCCTGTTCGGAGAAGATTTTCGACCTATATCGACTCTTTTTGCGTGTTCATATAAGCCAAGAAAAACTGCTGCTTGTCTAAAAATGTTTGCAGATGGACGCTTGAGGCAGGCTTGGCTAAAATATAAACGCACCACCTAGGCTTCCAGGGGTATTTATGAGCAAGTCCGTAAGCGGCGATTCGAAAAACATTCTTTACTGTTCCTTCTGCGGCAAGAGTCAGCATGAAGTAAGGAAATTAATTGCTGGGCCCACGGTGTTTATCTGCGATGAATGCGTTGAGCTTTGCATGGACATCATTCGCGAGGAAAACAAGACTACGCTTGTTAAATCACGCGAAGGTGTGCCGACCCCGAAGGAAATTTGTGAGGTGCTGGACGATTACGTGATTGGTCAGGCGCATGCGAAGCGGGTCTTATCGGTTGCGGTGCACAATCACTACAAACGTCTATCTCACGGCCAAAAAAACGGCGATGTGGAGATTGCGAAATCAAACATCATCTTAATCGGTCCAACCGGTTGCGGAAAAACGCTTCTAGCGCAGACGCTCGCTCGAATTCTTGATGTTCCATTTACAATGGCAGATGCAACCACGTTGACTGAAGCTGGTTACGTGGGGGAAGATGTCGAGAATATCATTTTAAAGCTGTTGCAGTCCGCGGATTACAATGTTGAACGGGCGCAGCGCGGCATTGTTTATATCGATGAGGTCGACAAGATCTCTCGCAAGTCTGACAACCCGTCCATTACGCGGGATGTGTCGGGTGAGGGCGTACAGCAGGCGCTTTTAAAGATTATGGAAGGCACGATAGCTTCGGTGCCGCCGCAAGGTGGTCGGAAGCATCCGCAACAGGAATTCTTGCAGGTCGATACAACGAACATCTTGTTTGTTTGCGGTGGTGCGTTTGCGGGGCTTGATAAGATTATAGGTGATCGTGGGCAGGGGGCCGGAATAGGTTTTGGCGCTGATGTCCGTAGCCCCGACGACCGCTCGACTGGTGATATTCTGCGCGATGTAGAACCCGAAGATTTGTTACGTTTCGGCCTAATTCCCGAATTCGTTGGCCGTTTGCCGATATTGGCGACGTTGGAGGATCTTGATGAAAGCGCACTTGTCGAAATCTTGACGGCGCCAAAGAATGCACTCATTAAGCAGTACGGTCGGCTCTTCGAAATGGAAGACGTTAAGCTGACGTTTAGCGAGGATGCGTTGTCTTCCATTGCTCAAAAAGGGATCCGTCGTAAGACTGGCGCCCGAGGACTAAGGTCGATCCTTGAGAGCATTCTGCTTGAGACAATGTTTGAATTACCGGGTCTGGACGGTGTCGAAGAAATCGCGATAAATGGTGAAGTTATCGAAGGCCGTTCCCAGCCACTTTATATCTATTCTGACACCCTCGAGGAAAACGGCTCATCAGCCTGACTCGTTCTCACTTGATTTTGCGGCAATGCTGTCCATCTGAATAATGATGGCGTCGGCTTTTGACGGAGCCGCAGGAATGTCTACTTAGGAAAGAAAAAAATATGTCGGGTACCGCCAAGTCAGCGATTTTTCCGGTTTTGCCTTTGCGGGATATTGTCGTATTCCCGCACATGATCGTTCCTTTGTTTGTCGGGCGCGATAAGTCCGTGAAGGCACTAGAGGACGTAATGGAGGATGATAAGCAGATCCTGTTAGTGGCCCAGAGGAACGCCGGACAGGACGACCCCGCTGTCGAAGATATCTACGAAATGGGTACTATTGGAACAGTGCTGCAGTTGCTGAAGCTGCCCGACGGCACTGTAAAGGTGCTGGTTGAGGGCAGCCAGCGCGCAAAGATTTTGCGCTACACGGAAAATGATAACTTCTTCCAAGCCGAAGCGGAATTGCTGGAAAGCGTCGTTGAAGAAGATAAGGACGTCGAGGCGCTGAGCCGGTCGGTCGTTACCCAGTTTGAGCAATACATCAAGCTCAATAAAAAAATCCCGGCCGAGGTTTTGGTCTCACTCAATCAGATAGAAGACCCTGCCAAACTATCTGATACGATCGCCTCCCATCTCGCGGTAAAGATCGCGGAAAAACAGGAGTTGCTGGAGCTGGTGGCTGCTGGTGACCGGCTGGAACGCGCTTATTCATTCATGGAATCTGAAATCGGCGTTCTTCAAGTGGAGAAAAAAATTCGTAACCGCGTGAAGCGGCAAATGGAAAAGACGCAACGCGAGTATTATTTGAACGAACAGCTCAAAGCGATCCAGAAAGAGCTTGGCGAGACAGAGGACGGGCGTGACGAAGCGGGCGAATTTGAAGAACGTATCGAAAAGGCCAAGCTCCCGAAGGAGGCCAAAGAAAAGGCAATTCAGGAGTTGAAAAAGCTAAAGTCGATGAGCCCGATGTCCGCCGAGGCAACCGTTGTGCGTAATTATCTCGATTGGATGCTTAGTCTTCCATGGAGTAAGCGTTCCCGCGTCAAGAAGGACATAAAAGTAGCGGAAAATATTCTAAATACCGACCATTATGGCTTGGAGAAGGTCAAAGAGCGTATCCTCGAATATCTTGCCGTTCAGACCCGTGTTCGAAAGATGAAGGGACCGATCCTGTGCCTGGTAGGCCCGCCGGGTGTTGGTAAGACATCTCTTGGCAAATCGATGGCAACCGCGACTGGTCGAAACTTCGTTCGTATGTCCCTCGGCGGGGTCCGTGACGAGGCGGAAATACGTGGGCATCGCCGAACTTACATCGGCTCTATGCCGGGCAAAGTTATCCAGGGCATGAAGAAGGCTAAAACGTCCAATCCGCTATTCCTGCTTGATGAAATCGACAAGCTTGGCGCTGACTGGCGAGGTGACCCTACCTCTGCGCTGCTCGAAGTTCTGGATCCTGAGCAGAACAGTACCTTTGCTGACCATTACCTCGAGGTTGATTACGACCTGTCTGATGTGATGTTCGTGACAACCGCCAATACGCTGCGGATGCCGCAGCCTCTCCTCGACCGTATGGAGGTCATTCGGCTGTCTGGTTACACTGAGGACGAAAAAATCGAAATCGCCAAACGCCACCTTCTTTCGAAGCAACTTAATGGGCATGGATTGAAAAAGGCTGAATGGTCGATCTCAGACGATGCCCTGCGCGACCTCGTGCGCCTCTACACTCGTGAGGCAGGCGTCCGTAATCTCGAACGTGAGCTTGCGAACCTAGCACGAAAAGCGGTGAAAGAGATCGCGACTAAGGGGAAGAAATCGGTTCGTATCACTCGGCGCAACCTTGACAAATTTGCGGGTGTGCCACGCTATCGTTTTGGTGAAATGGAAAATGAGGACTTGGTGGGCGTCACTACCGGGTTAGCCTGGACCGAGGTCGGCGGGGAGTTATTATCGATAGAGGCCCTCCTTATGCCGGGTAAGGGGAATATCGCACGCACCGGCAAACTCGGTGATGTCATGCAGGAATCTGTTTCGGCAGCACGCAGCTATATCCGGTCGCGCATGGTGACTTTTGGGATCAGTCCGAAATTCTTCGACAAACGCGATATTCATGTTCACGTGCCAGAAGGTGCAACACCTAAGGATGGTCCCTCGGCGGGGGTTGCTATGTGCACGTCCATCGTATCGTCTCTCACCGGCATTCCTGTGCGTCGCGATATAGCAATGACGGGAGAAGTGACACTTCGTGGCCGTGTTCTGCCCATAGGAGGGCTAAAAGAAAAGCTTCTTGCAGCGCATCGGGGGGGCATCACGACGGTGCTCATTCCGAAGGATAATGAAAAGGATCTCGTTGAAATTCCGGATAATGTAAAGAAGGGTCTGAGCATCATCCCGGTCAGTTCTGTGGACGAGGTGTTATCCGAAGCCCTGACCAGCGTTCCGGTGCCTATCGAATGGGAAGAGGATATGAGCCCCGACACCGTTTCTGCTAAGGATGGAGACGATGATGCCGAGGGTGTCGTGACGCACTAACACCCGTATCTAAACACACTTTGACAACCCTCAAACGTGTTCGGAGGCCGTTTCTCTTTCTCGGAGGTTCCCCGCCAAAACGTGTGTCAAACTTGAAACCCGAATCGATTCGGCCGATTCTTTGCTCAAAACAAGTAAAAACGGCGGAAAACTGCGGTTTTCTGGATTGACGCCTTCGAAAACGCGACATTAAACTCTAACCACGCACAGGGTTTT
>MDTB01052163.1_pt1 | contig 12180 bp, 14 predicted proteins | sample 811161 | NCBI WGS metagenome assembly MDTB01 (sample SAMN05326650, study PRJNA326480) | marine metagenome | isolation source: seawater | place: Mediterranean Sea | collected 2009 | reverse complement strand
CATTTTTGCATATAAATCCAAAATAATTTTTAATTCATCTTTTTCAAAAAAATGTTTATCTTCTAGTTTTTTGTCATTAACATTGTTTATTACTAATCGTAAATTATTATTCATTTGTCTTATATTTGTTGATTAATCCAATTTGAAAACCAGTAAATATAAAAGTAATTGGTAAAAGGCCCCAAACTTTAAAATTTACCCAAAATTCTTCAGACTGCGTTCTCCAGACTAATTCATTCAAAATTGCTAGCCCAAAGAAAAAATATACCCATCTTTTATTTAGCAATTCCCAACCTTCGTTAGTTAACGAAACAGATTTACCCATTAGTTTTTTAAGCACAGGTTCCTTTGTAAAATATTTTCCAAATATTAAAGCTAAACCAAATAAAATATTAATAATTGTTGGTTTAATGTAGATAAATATAGGATTGTCAAAGTATATGGTTAATCCCCCAAAGAAAGTAATTAATATACCACTTAATAAAGGCACTTTAGGTATTTTTTTTTCTAAAAACCAAACTAAAATTAATGCTATTATTGTCGCAAGAATAAAGGGTGGAATTGCTATTTTTAAATCCTTTCCACTATCGTAGTAGTAGAAAAAAAAAATTACTAATGGTCCAAAATCAGTAAGAAACTTTAAAAAAGATTTATTCACTTGATAGATATTAACATAAATAATATTTCATAAAAACTTTATATTTTTTCTTATTGATTTTTATTTTTAAATACCCATACTAATGGTAATGCCAACTCAAAAAGCTAAATTTTCAATAGGAGATATTGTCAAACACAAACACTTCGAGTTTAGGGGAGTAATTTATGATGTAGATTTTGAATTCAATAATTCTGAGGAATGGTATCAATCTATCCCAAAAAATGTCAGACCTAGAAAAGATCAACCATTTTACCATTTGTTAGCAGAAAATGATGAAATTACTTATGAAGCCTATGTATCTGAACAAAATTTATTAATGGATGATTCGGATGAGCCAATAAAACACCCTTTAATTGAAGAGATTTTCTCTGGTAAAAAAGGTTCAAGTTATTTCAAGCTATCAAATTAAAAAATCACTTTTTAAACACATTTAGCTCAAATCTTCGTCACAGCAATTTATTAGTGTATTCGTAGTTCTGATCAAGAGTGTTAATTATTTACCCTTCGTTATTATCTCCCTCTTCATTCTTGATCAGATGCCTATTTCATAATAAAAATTCATGAATTAAATAAAGATAAAATTGTTTATGTTTAAATATTTTGAACCAAATAAAATTTTTTTAATAACTTCGAAAGCCCCTAAATATGTGTTGTTATTATTTATTATTATTTTATCTATCGGATTAACAGAAGCATTAATATTATCTCCTGAAGACTACAAACAAAGTCATTCTGTTAGAATTATGTATGTACATGTGCCTTCAGCTTGGATTGCACTTGGAACTTTTTCTGCAATTACTTTTTTATCTATTATTGGATATATTTTTAAGTTAAGAAATATTTTCTTAATTTCAAAAAGCTTAGCCCCATCTGGTTTGGTATTTAGTATTATTGCACTTGTCACTGGTTCTATTTGGGGAAAACCTACGTGGGGAACGTGGTGGGCTTGGGATGCGAGAATCACATCCATGTTAATTCTAGTTTTATTTTATATTATGTATTTAGTTGCTTGGAGAATTTATGAAAATAGTGATAAAGCATTTAAAATTACCTTATTTATTACAATTCTTGGAATAATTAATGTTCCTATAATCAAATACTCTGTAGATTGGTGGAATACTTTGCATCAACCAGCATCAATTAGCATTTTATCTAAATCATCTTCTATACATGTTTCAATGTTGTTCCCTTTATTAATAATGACTGCGGCATTTGCTCTATTTTCTCTACTAATTTTTTTAATGAAATATAATACAGAACTGATAAAGATTAAAAACAAGGGATTAGATAGACTATGATAAGTGAACTTTTATTTATGAAAGGATATGGACTTTTTGTATGGTCAGCTTTCGCGTTTACTCTTTTCAGTTTTGCTTCTTTGTATGTATTTATTAAAACCCAATACAATAAAGAAAAGAATAAATTTATTGCTAAATTTGGTACTTTAAACTCTGAAAGAGCAGCTTTTGCAAGATCTCAAAGAATTAACGAAGAAATTTTATCCAATTCTTCAAATATTTAACTTTTAACTCATGTATGGACGTAAAGTTAAACTAAGATTAGTATTTATATCATTAATATTAGTCACTTTAATTTTATCAGTATATCTTATCATAAAATCTTTAGAGGAAAATGTAGTATATTTTCAATCTCCAACAGAAATCAAAGCTTTAGGGGAAATTAACAATAAGAAAATAAGAGTTGGGGGAATGGTAAAAAAAAATTCAATTTTGGTTGAGTCAAAAGATATTAAGTTTGTTATTACTGACTTTAAAAATGAAATAATTGTAATTTATTCAGGAGCAGTGCCAAATCTTTTTTCAGAAGGTAAAGGAGTTGTTGCAGAAGGATTTCTAAATGATAGAAAACTTTTATTAGCCACAAAAATTTTAGCAAAACATGATGAGAATTATATGCCACCTGAAGTAAAAGAGGCATTAGAGGGGAAATAATTTTGGCTAGTTTAATTGGATATTATTCATTAATAACTGGACTTTTATGTTCTTTTTTGATTATTTTTTTTTCATTAAATAATTTTAATAGATCTGATATTTTAAATAAAAAAATTGTATATTTTACTTTTTTGCAATTTTTTTTAGTTGTTGTGAGTTTTTTTGGATTAATTTTATCTTTTGTATTTTCAGATTTTACCAATTCTACAGTTTTTAATCATTCACATACTACTAAACCCTTATTTTATAAAATTTCAGGAACATGGGGAAATCATGAAGGCAGTTTATTGCTCTGGTTGTTAGTATTAACATTATTTATCTTTTTATTTTTATTAGAATCTAAACGTCAGCCAATAAAATACAGACTTCTAACCTTACTTTTTCAACAAATAATAATCGTTGGTTTTTTCGTCTTTATTATAAAAACCTCAAATCCTTTTAGTTATATTTTTCCAGCACCTAAAGAAGGGTTGGGCTTAAATCCTATTTTACAGGACCCAGCCTTAGCGATACATCCACCAATTTTATACTTAGGTTATGTGGGTTCTTCAATAATATTTTCATCTGCTTTAGCAGCAACCACTTTAAATTACGTCTCTAAAGAATGGGCAAAACATGTCAAACAATGGGTTTTAGTCTCTTGGATTTTTTTAACTTTAGGTATCTTGTTAGGATCTATCTGGGCTTATTATGAGTTAGGCTGGGGTGGTTTTTGGTTTTGGGATCCAGTAGAAAATGTTTCTTTAATGCCTTGGTTAGCACTCACAACTTTACTACATTGTATTTTAGTATTAGAAAAAAGATTGATCTTAACTTCTTGGGCTATAATTTTATCTATTGCCACATTTACTCTAAGTATGAGTGGAACCTTTTTAGTTAGATCAGGAATATTAAATTCAGTTCATACTTTTGCAAATGATCCAGAGAGAGGACTTTTTATTTTGATTTTTTTATTTTCACTAATTTTTTTATCTATTTTTATTTTTCTTTTTTTTCATAAAAATGAAAACAAAAGTAAAAACTCTTTTTTTTGGTTTAGTAAGGAAACAGCAATTTTAATTAACAACTGGTTTATGATGTATTTTCTTTCTGTTATTTTAATAGGTACTATTTACCCTATATTTTTGGAAGTTTTGTCGTCAGAGAAAATATCAGTTGGTCCACCTTTTTATAATAAATTAATTTTACCTTTTTTAATTCCATTTCTTTTGGCAATGGCTATAGGACCTAAATTAAACTGGATAAAATCTGACTTAAAAAATAAAGCAAATTTGTTTTTATTTTTAATTATTTCTCTTTTACTATCTATTTTTATCATAAGAAATTTAAGTATTAATTTTCTCGTTAATACAATTTTGGTGACTTCTGCACTTTATTTATTTTTCTTAACGTTAAGAGATTTTTTAATTATGAAAATTAAAAATTTATCTCAAAATTTGTCTCATTTTGGTTTTAGTCTTTTAATACTGAGTATTTTATTTAATAATATTTTCTCATCAGAAATTATTACAAATTTGAAAATTGGAGAAAGTTTTCAATCCAAGCAGTTTACAATTAATTTTAAAAGTGTAGACCAAAAAAATGAACGAAATTTTAAGGCAATAATCGGCAAGTTTGAAATTGAAAATAATGATGGAACTGTTGAAGTTTTAAAACCAGAATTAAGAATATACAATCAACCTAACATTGTTACCAGTGAAGCAGATATTAAAACAAATTTGATCAGAGATATATTTATAACTATGAATTTAGTTCAAAACCAAGAATATTTTAATATCAGATATCAAATTAAACCATTCATGATTTGGATTTGGTTTTCAGTTTTAATAATAAGTTTTGGTGGATTGATAAGTATTTTCAAAAGGAAGCATGAACATTAAAATTTTACCAACAATTTTAATTTTGTTTTTTTGTTTGATATTTTTAATTTTTTATAAAGGTCTTAAAAATTCTAATATTTATACTCCTCAATCTTACTTAGAAATAGATGTTCCTGTTTTTGTATTGAAGTCATTTAAAAAGGAAGATGAAATAAATTCAAAAGATATTTTTAAACACGATCAATTTTATTTGCTTAATATATGGGCATCTTGGTGTGTGCCATGCAGAGCTGAGCATGAGTTTTTAATGATGTTAAATAATAATAAAAAAATTAAGATTATTGGGTTAAACTATAAAGATAAGTTTGATAACGCTAAGAATTTCATTGAAGAAATGGGTAATCCATATTTTATTAATTTAATAGATAAAAATGGAACTGCAGCAATTGATTGGGGTGCCTATGGTGTTCCAGAAAGCTTTTTGATATATCAAAATAAAGTTATTAAGAAATATTTAGGTCCACTAAATGATAAGTCTTACTTTGAAATTGAGGAAATAATTAAATGAAATTCCTAAATTTTTTTATAATTTTAATTTTAACTCTTAACTTAAATATATCTAAAGCAAAAGCAGACGTATATTCAATTGAAAATAAAATTACAAAAAACATAAGATGTTTGATTTGTCAGGGTCAGTCAATTTATGACTCAGATTCTGAATTTGCTATAAGTCTAAAATTAGTTGTTCAAAATAAAATTAAACAAGGTTTTACAGAAAAACAAATCTATGATTTTTTAAGTAATAAGTATGGTGAATGGATTTTATATGATCCATCATTTAATAAAAACACCTATTTTTTATGGTTATTGCCTCTATTGATATTCTTAATTGGGGGTGCAATAATAATTAATAAACTAAAAATTAAAAAGTAATTTATATAAAAATGAAGTTTTTAAAAAAAGTAATTTCTCCGTTAATCATCTTATTTGCTGCAACAAATTTGTATGCAGACACATCTATTCAAAATGATAATAATCATCAAATAAATCTTTACGTAGGAAATTTTGATTTTAGTGATGATAAACAAAAAGCAACTCTTTTAGGTTTTCAACATCAAGATGAAAATCTAAGTAGGAATACATTTTTGGGAAATCTTTCACCAATTACAGGTGGCTTTCTAACAGAAAACTCTGCTGCATATATTTATACAGGTGTAGAATGGAATGTTGATATGGGACCTATGGTTTTTACACCAAGTTTTGCTCCAGGTCTTTATCATGAGGGTGATGGAAAAGATTTGGGACATATTTTAGAATTTAAATCAGAGGTACAATTATCTTATGGGCCTTCAGAATTAACTAATTTTGGAGTTTCTTATAATCATGTGTCTAATGCTAGCTTAGGAGACAAAAATCCTGGGGCAAATAGTTATATGTTTAATTTTCTTAAAAAGTTTTAATATTTAAAATGAATTTAAAAGATTGTCACAACTTTAGTGATTTTAGAAAGTTAGCTGAAAAAAAGCTACCTTCACCAATTTTTCATTATATTGATGGTGCTGCTGACGATGAAATTACATATGCTAGAAATACAAGTGCGTTTGATGATGTCGACTTAGTTCCAAATGTTTTAAGAGGGGTCGAAAATATTGATTTATCCACTACTATTTTTGGAAAAAAGTTAGATTTACCTTTTTATTTAGCGCCAACAGCACTTCAAAGACTTTTTCACTATGATGGTGAAAGAGCAGTAGGAAAAGCTGCACAAAAATTTAACACTATGTTTGGAGTATCTGCGCTTGCAACGGTGAGTGTGGAAGAGATATCATCTTTGGTAAATACACCAAAAATGTTTCAGTTTTATTTTCATAAAGATAGAGGATTAAATGACTCTTGTTTGGAGAGAGCTAAAGCGGCTAAATTTGACGTTATGGCTTTAACAGTTGACACTATAACAGGTGGGAATCGTGAAAGAGATTTAAGAACAGGCTTTACTTCTCCACCTAAACTAACATTATCAAGCTTATTTAGTTTTGCCACTAAACCAATGTGGGGAATAAACTATCTAACAAAAGGTAAATTTGAATTACCTCATCTTCAGGACTTTGTTAAAGAAGGCACAAGCACAAACTCTTCAATAGGTAATTATTTTTCAACTATGCTAGATCAATCTATGAACTGGAAAGATGCTGAAAAACTTTGTTCACAATGGGGAGGTCATTTTGCGCTCAAAGGTATTATGAGTGTTGAAGATGCTAAAAAGGCGGTTGATATTGGATGTACCGGTATTATGGTTTCTAATCATGGGGGAAGACAACTTGATGGATCTAGATCTCCTTTTGATCAACTTGCTGAGATTGTAGACGCAGTGGGTGATAAACTTGATGTCATATGTGAGGGAGGAATTCATAGAGGAACACATATGCTTAAAGCATTATCATTAGGTGCAAAAGCATGTTCAGGTGGTAGGCTTTACTTATATGCCCTAGCTGCTGCAGGTCAAGAGGGTGTTGAAAGAGCACTGGGACAGTATAAAGCTGAATTACAGAGAGACATGAAATTAATGGGCTGTACTAAAATAAGTGACTTAAGTAGAGATAATTTAAGATTTAGAAGACCATGAGTTTAAAAGATTGTTATAATTTTGATGACTTTAGAAATCTTGCAAAAAAAAAATTACCATCCCCAATTTTTCATTATATTGATGGTGGTTCAGATGACGAGTCTACTTTAAGAAGAAATACGGATTCTTTTAATGATTGCGATTTAGTTCCTAATATCCTTGCTAGCGTTGGAACGCCTGATTTATCAACTACTCTTTTTGGAAAAAAAATAGATATGCCCATTTTTCTTTCTCCGGCTGCAATGCAAAGACTTTATCATCCAGATGGAGACAAAGCTTCAGCACGAGCAGCTGAAAAGTATGGAACTTTTTATAGTATGTCTTCTATGGGAAATAATAGTATTGAGGAAATATCTAATATTTCGAGCGGACCTAAACTATTTCAACTTTATGTACATAAAGATAGGTCGATCTCAGACGACTTAATAGATAGATCTAGAAGATCTGGTTTTGATGCTATGTGTTTAACAGTTGATACTTTAGTTGCAGGTAATAGAGAAAAAGATCATCGAACTGGATTTACCACCCCCCCCAAACTTACTTTTCAAAGTTTAATGAGTTTTGCAATGCGGCCTAAGTGGGTATTCAATTATTTGACTGGAAAAAAATTTGAATTATCAAATGTTAAAAAGAAAACTGATAAAGGAACAAATATTTCGAAGTCGGTTATTGATTATATTAATGAACAGTATGATCCAGCTATGGGATGGAAAGATGCAGAATATTGTGCCAAAAAATGGAACGGACCTTTCGCTTTAAAAGGAGTTATGTCTGTAGAAGATGCAAAAAAGGCTATAGATATTGGATGTACTGCAATTATGATTTCAAATCATGGCGGACGTCAATTAGATGGGTCTCGTTCCCCTTTTGATCAAGTAAAAGCAATTTCTGATGCAGTAGGAGATAAATTGGAGATTATTTTGGATGGGGGTGTGAGAAGAGGTACTCATGTGCTAAAAGCCTTAGCCGCAGGAGCAACTGCATGCAGTTTTGGTAAAATGTTTTTGTTCTCTTTAGCCGCAGGTGGGCAACAAGGTGTTGAACATTTATTAAAGAACATGCACGATGAAATTTATAGAAATATGGTTTTAATGGGATGTAAAAATTTAAAAGAGTTGAATAGTTCAAGATTAGTTTATAGAAACAATAATTAAAAAAAATAAGGTATATATTATTATGGAGTTAGCAAAAAATTTAAATAATTTAGGAACAGAAACAGCATTTAGTGTCTTGGCAGAAGCAAAAGCTTTGGAGGCTAAAGGTAAACCAATGATTCATTTAGGTTTAGGACAACCTGATTTCAAAACTCCCAAACATGTTGTTGAGGCAGCAAAAAAAGCTTTAGATGATGGTCACCACGGATACGTTATGTCGAACGGTATACCTGAATGCAGACAATCAGTGACTAGATGGATTAAAAGAAGGTATGAGGTAGATGTTGACTTTGAGAGGATTTTAATTATGCCAGGTGGAAAACCTACTATGAGTTATGCCATCCAATGTTTTGGGGAACCAGGGGCTGAAATAATTCATCCTACCCCAGCTTTTCCAATTTATGAGTCTATGATAAATTATACTGGTGCCACACCTGTACCTTATGATTTGACAGAGGATAAAGATTTAAAATTTAACCCAGAAAAAATATTATCATTGATCACTGATAAGACAAGATTGTTAATATTAATTAATCCTAATAATCCAACAGGAAGTTTTGTTGAAAAAGCAGATATTGATGTGTTAGCAGAAGGATTAAAAAAATTTCCTCACGTAACAATATTGAGTGATGAAATTTATAGTAGGCAAATTTTTGATGATAAAGAAATGCCTTCATTTTTTAATTACCAAGAACTAAGAGAAAGATTGATAGTACTAGAAGGCTGGAGTAAAGCCTACTCAATGACTGGATGGAGACTTGGTTGGAGTTTTTGGCCTAAAGAGTTGGTACCTCATGTTAATAAACTTTTAATTAATAGTGTATCCTGCGTTAACGCTGCAGCTCAATTTGCAGGAATAGCAGCTCTTGATGGACCTGACGATTCAATTGACCATATGATGGTAAAATTTACTCAAAGAAGAAATTTAATTCACAAGGGATTAAATGATTTACCAGGCGTAGAGTGTAGTTTGCCAGGTGGTGCTTTTTATGCATTTCCAAAAGTCATAGGTACAGGAATGAATGGCAAAGAATTTTGTAAAAAAGCAATGCATGAAGCTGGAGTAGCTATTGTGCCAGGCACTGCTTTTGGACAAACTTGTCAAGATTATGTAAGATTTAGCTTTGCTGCATCTCAAGATAATATTTCCCAGGCTTTAGAAAACATAAAGAAAATGCTAACTAAATAGGCTATATTTTTGCTTTAATTTTTATTAGTATTCTTAAAAATGAATAACCAAGTTCAAGCAGAATTAAAAAAAATCTTTAATGGAAGATTTTCAACGTCAGAGTCTACCAGAGCTAATTATGCTCGAGGAGAAGATACCTACGATCCAATTTTATCAAAAGCTGTGGTTTTTCCAGAAACTAATGAAGAGGTTTCAAAAATATTAAGTTTATGCAATGAACATAAGATCCCTGTGGTTCCTTTTGGTACAGGAACATCGCTTGAAGGAAATGTTGTTGGTAATGATAACGGGATAACAGTCTCCCTAGAAAAAATGAATAAAATTTTAAGTGTTAATGTAGAGGATTTTGATTGTAGAGTTCAAGCGTGTGTTACCAAAGAACAATTAAATGACTATTTGAGAGAGGATGGAGTTTTTTTTCCAATAGACCCAGGCGCAAATGCTGCTATCGGCGGTATGGCATCTACTTCTGCCTCTGGGACTATGGCAGTAAAGTATGGTACTATGAAAACTGTCATTACCGGCCTTACTGTTGTTCTTCCAAATGGTGATATTATAAAAACTGGGAGTAGAACTAAAAAAACTTCAGCAGGATATAACCTAACAAATCTATTTATAGGAGCTGAAGGTACTTTAGGTATAATTACAGAAATACAATTAAGGTTATCTCCAATTCCAGAGAGTATTATGAGTGCGGTGTGCCATTTCCCTACTCTTGAGTCAGCAGTTCAAACAGCACAACAAGTAATCCAGTACGGTGTACCTATAGCAAGAATTGAGATGCTAAATAAAGAACAAATGGAGATTAGTATAAATTATTCAAAACTAAAAGACATTGAAGCAGTTCCAACATTATTTTTTGAATTTCATGGGACTGAAACCTCAAATCAAGAAAACATTAAAATTGTTGAGGAAATTTCAAAAGATAATAAAGGAAGCTCTTTTAAATGGGCGAAAGATTTGGAGGAAAGGAATAAACTTTGGAAAGCAAGATGGGATGTATACTATTCTGTTAAAGCTTTAATAAATAATGGCAGAGTGTATTCAACTGATGTGTGCCTTCCTATTTCGAGAATAACTGAATGCGTAAATTTTGCAGAACAACAAACTAAAAAACTAGGTTTAAGAGCTCCTATGGTAGGACATTTAGGAGATGGAAACTTTCATGTGATCTTGCCTTATGACCCTAAAGAAAACGGCACATATGACAGGATAAGAGAATTTAGCGATTTATTAATCAATAAAACTCTTGAGTTAAATGGAACTGTTACAGGTGAACATGGAGTAGGACTTCATAAAAAAGCTTACTTGTTAAAAGAGCATGGTGATTGTATTCCTCTCATGAAGTCTATCAAACAAAGTATTGATCAAAATAATATAATGAATCCTGGCAAAGTATTTGATTAGAATTAAATCAATATAAAAATGAAAAAAATTTTAATCACCAGGAAATTAATCAAGGATAGTGAGGATAAAGCAATAAAAACATTTGATGCAAAACTGAATTCAAATGACGAATTATATTCCCAGTCAAAAGTGATAGAGATGAGCCAAAGTTGCGATGGAATCCTTACATCCTTAACTGATAAAATGGATGAAGAAACTATTAATAAACTTTCTGATAATGTAAAAATTATTTCAAACTTTGCAGTTGGTTTTGGAAACATAGACTTAGAAGCAGCTAAAAAAAGAGGCATAACTGTTACAAATACACCTGAAGTACTTTCTGATGCAACTGCTGAAATAGGTGTTTTATTAATTTTAGGAGCATGTCGTAGAGCAGCTGAAGGAATTGAGTCTGCAAAAGAAGGTGGATGGAAATGGTCAGCAGATTATTTAATTGGAAAACAATTAACCGGAACAAGATTGGGTGTTTTGGGAATGGGAAGAATTGGTCAAAAAATTGCTAAGATTGCTAAATCTTTAGGAATGATAATTCATTATCACAATCGATCAAAACTTAAGAATGATAAAGAAGATGGGGCAATTTATCATGACAACTTAAAAAGTTTATTTTCTGTTTCCGATGTATTATCTATTTGTTGTCCTGCTACAAAGGAGACTGAAAATATGATTAACAAAGAAACAGTTGAATATTTTCCTAAGGGTGCAGTCATTACAAATGTAGCTAGAGGGGATATAGTTGATGATGAAGCGCTGATAGATGCTTTAATTAGAAGAAAAATATATGCAGTTGGTTTGGATGTTTATAAAAATGAACCAAATTTAAATCCAGGTTATTTAAAAATTAAATCAGCTTTTATTTTACCCCATCTCGGCAGTGCCACAAAAGATACAAGGATTGCTATGGCTAATTTAGCTATTGATAATATTGACGAGTTTTTTAAGACAGGAAATTGTAAAAACAAAGTGAACTAATTCTAGTCAGGATTGTATAAAATTTAATTTCTGCGACATCTGAGCCTTTTTTTAGAAAGACTCTACTTCAATTCTATGTTTAAATTATTCAGTTAATTAACTACTAGAGGAGAAATAATGACTAAAGAAAACAAATCATTGAAGATTAAAACATCTTCAAGACGTAAGTTCTTTAAGACTGCTGCTAAAGCTGGTGCTGTAGCTGCAGCAACAGTTGCAATGCCAAACATTGCAAGAGCTGACGGACATGTAACATTAAAAATGCAAGCTGCTTGGCCTTCAGGCGCTAACATCTTTTTTGAAATGGCTGGAGACTACTGTAACATGGTTAAAGAAATGTCTGGAGGTTCACTTAAGATTGATCTTCAACCAGTAGGTTCAGTTGTAAAAACTTCTGAAATTGGT
>MDTB01020675.1_pt1 | contig 12180 bp, 11 predicted proteins | sample 811161 | NCBI WGS metagenome assembly MDTB01 (sample SAMN05326650, study PRJNA326480) | marine metagenome | isolation source: seawater | place: Mediterranean Sea | collected 2009 | reverse complement strand
TTTTTATTACAAATAATATATCGTGGATTAAACAGAGAAACTAATTTAAAAAAATCAGTATCTAAAATATTATTATCTATTAAACAAACTGGAAAATTATTATTCAATAAAGATACATAAGAAATAGCACTTCCTATTTGATTTTCGCAAATTAAAAATGAAAGTGTATTTACCTTTAAAATTTTTTTAAATTTATTTGAATAACTAATAAGATCAGAATAAAAAATATTTGTTTTTTTTTGTTTAAAAGCAATTTTATTTTTATTTTTTAAAAAACTTGTTTGAAACATAAATAAACTTAATACTAATATGTATATTTAAATTTATCTTCTAATAATAATTCGGGTTAATTTTTAATTCAGCAGAATTAAATCTTATAACCTGCATTTTTTGCATCATTAAAGAAATCTATAACTGTTTCTTTGGAGTAAAGATCTAATTTTTTTCCAAAAGTACTAGTTTTATTAATTATATTTGGGGGAATTGTTATAATATGACATTTTGCTCTTTCAGCTTGTATAATATTAAAAGGTTCTCTTACACTGGCCCATAAAATTTTAACATTTTTAAATTTTTTTGTTATTTTTAAATGTTTCTTAATTTCTTTTTCAGGGTCAATTCCTGTATCAGCTATTCTGCCACAAAATACAGAGAGAATAATTGGTGTTTTTTTTCCAATATATTTAATAATATTTTTGGTTTGATCTATTGTAAAAATTGCAGTTACATTTAATTTAATTCCATTTTTATTCAAATTTCCGATTAATTTTGAATTTAAAACTTTCTTTGTATTAATTACTGGTATTTTAACATAAACATTTTTTCCCCACTTAGAAATTATTTTAGCCTGCTTCTCTATTTTTTTAAATGAATCTTCAAAAATCTCAAAAGAAATTGGTTTTGGCTTTATTATATTAATTACCTTTTTTGCAAAAATTTTATAATCTTTAACTCCAGCTTTTCTCATTAAAGAAGGGTTGGTAGTATAACCCTTTATATAACCTAACTTTTTTAGCTTTTTAAAACTTAGTAACTCAGCCCCGTCTGCATAAACTTCAATTTTTAGTTTATCGATTTTTTTCATAGAATTATTCTTACTGCTTGTGAAAATGATTTAACAATAAAATCTGGATACTTGGGTTTCTTTTCATAATAATTTCTATTTATAAATATAGTTTTGCAGCCAATTTTTTTTCCTGCTTCAATATCACTCCATCTATCACCTATTAAATAACTTTTTTCTATATTAATATTAAATTTTTTAACTGCTTTTAGCAACATACCTGGATTGGGTTTTCTATAAAAAGAAGTTTTAGATATAGATGAACAAAAATATAATTCATCATAGTTTATCTCATTTTTCAACTTTGTGTGCATTAGCTCTAGTTCTTCAATTTTTAGTTTTCCTTTTTTAATATCTGGTTGATTAGTTACAACAATTAATAAATATTTTTTTTTTAATTTCTTACATAATTTTTTCACATTTGGATATAGTCTAAATTTATACATGTTTGTTGGTGCATAAGTTTTTTTTTTTATTATTATTGGTACATTCAAAACACCATCTCTATCCAAAAAAATAGCAGGTTTTTTTTTTACCACTTGGTCTTATTTGATTGTAAAATTGGATGACTCACTAGTGCATGCCAAACCACTGCTTGGAAAGCTTCAGAATATGGAGTTACTAGCGATTTATTTACTTCCGGTATAACTACGACTTCATTTGCATTTTTCGCAATATAACCGTCTTTTTTTCCAACGATACCAAAAATTTTACATTTTTTTTTTTTTGCATAAGTTGCTGCCTCAATTAAATTTACACTTATTTTTTTTTTAGCATTACCCCCTCCAACTGAGAAAACAAAAATAGCGTCATTGCTACTTAATTTTGATACTTTTAACCAATTAGCAAAAGAAGAGTTCCAACCATCATCATTTATTCTAGCTGTCAACTCAGAAACGTTTTCTGTGATTGAGTAAGACTCAATATCGCATAGTTTTCTAAAGTCATTTACTGCATGAGATGCATTACCAGCACTACCACCGACACCTAAAAAAAAAATTCTTCCAGATTGATTTTTAATTAATTTAATTTGTTCTGCTAGATTTAGTATCTTTTTTTTATCAATTTTTTTTGAAATTTTTGAAATCCCTTTAAAGTAGTCATCAAATTTCTTCAAATTCTGCATTAATTATTATTATTTTTTAAATTTATTGATTAAATATAGATCTATTATACTCATACCTTCTGAATTGTTAATCAAAAAATAAATTATGACCTTTTTATTTAAAGATAATAAATTTAAAACAATTTTAATAATATTAACTACATATTATATTTTTCTATATCCACAGTCATTTTATACATTAATAATCGGATCAATATCCTCTGATCATCTTATCCAAACTCAAAAATATATTGTAAATTTTTTTACAAATTTTGATTATCCCTATATTTATAATTTAGGTCATGGTTTTGATTTATTTGCAACCTCTATACACTCTGCATTACACCCATTTTATTTTTTTATTAATATTTTTTTAACAGAAAAAATTCTTTTAAAGGAAATTTTTGTAAAAATTCATATGTTACTCTTTGTAGTTGGATTTTTTTTTTATTTAAAAAAAAAAAATTAAAAATAAAATAATTTTATTCACTCTAATAATAGCTTTTACAAATTCAATAGTAATCACAGCTAATATTCCGCATGCTTTTTTGATTTGTGTATACTCTTATATCCCCTGGTCATTAATATTAGTTGAAAGAATCATTAAAAAGCAAAAGTTTAAATATTTTATTTACTTTTCTTTAACTCTTTTCTTAATGATAATGGTTGGTCATTTTCAGCACCAGTTTATTTTTTTATCATTTTTAATTATTTTTTTAATTGTGAAAGTTATAAAAAAAAATATTTCTGTATCACTTTTTTTCAAAATATGTTTATTCATATTAATTGCTTTTATATTATCACTTCCTCAATTACTTCCTGTTTATGATTTAATGACAATGGGGGAAAGAAGCTCTACAGGTTCAATAAGTCGTTTTGATCAATCTGTAAATGGATTTGTAATAATAGGATATTTTTTACCAGGTCTAATCTTAACTTTTTTTAAACATTACTTGAACTATTATAGTTTATTTACAACATCTCCTAGCATGGTTGAAGGTTTACATTATATGGGTATTTTTACATTATCTTTATTTTTATATTTATTAAAAAAAACTATCAATAATATCAAGAATGATCCTATCCAAATTAGTATAATTTTTTTAATTTTAAGAGGATTTGGTGTTTATTTTTTCTTGAATTTATTTTTAAATTATTTGCCTATTTTTGGTCAATTCAGAGCTCCAGTAAGAAATTTATATTTAGTTGATTTTTTAATAATTGTTTTTATCAGTTTAAATTTCGATAAATATTTTTCTTTAAATGAGTATAAAAAATTTTTTAGAATTTTTATTAAGTATTATATAATTTTACTATCGTGTTTGTGTATTATTGGTCTAATTTTTATTAATAAGAATATAAACGAAATTGAGCTACAAGACTATTTATTAGTTTTTTTTAATTTATTCATATTAATATTAATTGGTTTTACTCTTAAATATTTAAAAAACAAAAAACTAATTTTTATAATTTTTCTTTTGTTAACCTTAGTTGATCTAAGCGTATATAAATATGCAACTCCACTAAATTCAAAAATTGAGCAGAAAAATAACTATACTACTGATATTTCTTTTTATGAAAATTTATGTATTGAAAATAATACAAATTCTATAATTACTTTATTTGACCATGCTGAAATTAATAATGACTTACCAAGATTTAGGTATGGTAATAAAAAAAAAGATCATTTTATTATTAGTAAAACTTCAAATAATAATTCGGACAACTTTTATGGAAATTATATATACTCATATAAGTGTAATATAAGTATGGGAGTGAGGCCTTTTACAATGGCTTCAGCAGGAGCAAACAATTTACATAATTTAGTTTATTTTTCATCAAATGATATTTATGATTTTAAAGTTAAAGAAAAAATATATTTATTGTCATTATTAGGTTACACACATTTTTTGAATTATAATAATTCAAAAATTGAGGTTTTAGATAAAAGTTATATTATTGATTTAGATACCAATAAAATTAATCAAATCATAAAAAAAAAGTTTTTTGATACAAAAATAGATAATAGAAAATTTATAAAGAAACTTAATTTAATATTTTATGAAATATTGGATAAATCCTCATTTAAAAATTTATTAACCTCATTTACAACTGAAGTAAAACAAATTGATAATTTAAAATTCATAGGTTTTGGAGGAACAAAGAACTTAGTAATAAGAGATTTGGATAATAATATTATCGATTATGAAATTTATGACCCATTTATAAAAGTTCTTACAAATAAAAAAACTTTAAAATTAACTTATGTACCAACACCTTTCTTAGTTGGAATTATTTTAATATTACCATTAATTTTATTAATTATTTTAACTTATATTTTATTTAAGAAATTTTCTTCAGTCGTATTAAATTTTGTAAAAAATAAATTTTTAATAAAATTAAAATCTTCCAGTATTAATACTGATGGAAATTTGTTGTTGTTTTTTCAAAGATTTATAATTGTAATTTCATTTATCCTGATAATACTTTTTGCATCTTACTTATTTTTAATGGGAAAAGAAGAAATACTAGTAAACGGAACACTAACATCAACTTTAAAATACAGCTTATTGTTTATTATTTATTTTTTAATTTCAATTTTTATTATTTTGAAAATTTTAGATTTTAAAATGAATAGTTATAAATTTAAATTATTTACATTTATAATTTTTAATATTTTTCTTGGAACCGTATTGATAAGTGAAATGCAAGTTTATAACTCACCACAGATTTTAATTGAAAAATATAACCTTAATGAGGAATATATTTTAATTTTAAAAAACTTTATGAAAAATTACGTTTGGTAAAACCTTTAAATAAATCTTTTTTTATTTTTTCTAAATATTTTCCAGTCATTTTGATTTGGCCAGCTATTATATGAGTGTTTATACTCATTTTTTATTGAGATATTGTTTAAATAATTATCAATTGCTTTATCAATTAAATTTTCTTTTACCTTAAAACTTATTCTATATAAATCCATAAGACTTTGTTTTTTTTTTATTTTAATTTTTTTTTGAATTAATATTCTCCCACCATCAATATTTTTTTCCATCACATGAAATGATATGCCAAACACTTTATCTTTATTTTTAAGTGAGAAAAAAACTGGAAGCAATCCTTTGTTTTTCGGTAAGAGAGATGTATGTCTATTAATGCAACAGTAATTGGGGGATTTTAATATTTTATTTGAAAAAATTAGAGAATTAATACTTATTATAAAATCTACTTCTTTTTGTTTCACTTTTTTTAAGAGTAATGCTTCATTTATCTTATTATATATACAAAAATATTGAATTCCCCTTTTCTTGAGTACGTTTCTAATTGTAAATTTATATTTTTCAGATGAAAAAAAAATAAAAAAAAAATTTTTTAATTTCGACATGAATAATTTAAATAATTCACTGATATTTAAATTAAATAAATTTTTTAATATAAAATAATTCATTGAAGATTTCTTTGGAATTTTTTTAACAATCCCTACATCTACAACATCATTTTTTGTATTTTTTAAAAAAGTTTCAAGGTATTCTGGTAAAAAATAATCATTATTATCAATTATAATAATAATTTTCATTTTTTTTAAAATACTTTAGATAATGCAAAGTTCGAAATTATTTTTGTCCAGCCTTTTGATAACAAATTATCTAATGAATTTAAAAAATAATCAATCTCATCTTTTTTTATTATCAAAGGAGGTGTCAAGGCTATTTGACTTGGAACATGGGGATGTACAGAAACTAATATGTTATATCTAGTTAAAAGTTGATTTATTATAATTGCAGAAAAAATTCCATCTCCAACTTTTTCTTTAAATTCATTATTTATTTTAGAAAGCAATTTAAAGGCAAATTCACCTGGTACTTTTAATTTTACCCCAACAGCTAATCCTAAGCCTCTTACTTCTTCAATCATCTTTGGATATTTTTGTTGTAAATTTATAAGGCCATGTTTTAAATGCATACCCATATCAAAACTATTTTGAACTATTTTGCCATCAGAAAAAATATTTAATGATTCAATAGCGGTAAAACACTCTTCTCCTAATCCATTATAGGTAGTTGAATGAATATTGTAATCTTTTAGAGACCCATAGGCTTTTTTAAAAATCTCATCTTTTACAATATATGCGGCTATAGATGCTTTTCCACCTCCTAGTGATTTTGAGGTTGTTATAATATCTGGAACTACATCATCATATTGAAAAGCAAACATTTTACCAGTTCTGCCAAATCCTGTCCATACTTCATCTATTATCATCAAAATATTATTCTTGTCACAAATTTCTCTTATTTTTTTTAGATACCCTTTTGATGGAACTTCTACTTTAGATGCTACCATTGACTCTAAAATAATTGCACAAATATCTTCGCCCTGATTTTTTCTACTTTCCACAACTCTCTCAAAATCATCAGCATCATCATACTTGCACACTAAACAACCCTCAAGTTTGTTGAAATACTCTCTGGTGGCATCACCTCCAGAAACAGAGAGTGTTGCGTGTGTTCTTCCATGAAATCCAATGTCTGTATAAACTATTTTATTTTTTTTCTTTCCTTGAAACTTTTGTGCAATTTTTAATGCACCCTCATTTGCCTCTGCTCCACTGTTACAAAAAAAAGAATTGTTAATTTCATCTGGTAAAATTGAGGCTAAATTCTTAGATAAAGCTCCCAAATAAGGGGATGGAAAAAATTTCCATACTTCCATATATTTTTTTGAGTTAAACAAATTTCTAGCTTTCAAAATTCTAGGATGGTTATGACCAAGATTTAATACACAATTACCTGCTGTAAAATCGTAGATTTTTTTATCGTTTTTACAATAAATATAAATACCCTCAGCACTAACAGGTTCTAATCCAGCTAGACCTAAAATATTAAAAACTTTGTACAAACCGCTATTACTGTACTTTAGATAAAGTTCTTTAATATCCTCTGGTTTTAAATTGTTTACTTCATCAAGTGTAATCATTTATCTAAACCTAATCTTTGGGATAAAGCAGAATTAAATATTCTGTTTTTATCAAATTTATTTAGCTTTTCTTTGAAATTAAAATATTGCTCACCAAACTGATTTATAACATTTTTTTCACTGAGTAAATGGTTTCTGAAAATATTATTTATACAACCATAGTTGTGACAGACATCATTAATGGTTTTTACAAAAATATTATTATTTGAGTTATTTGGTAAATCACAATATATGGAAATACCATCCATGGAAAAATTTAAAAAATTTTGATTGCCTTTAAATAATTTTATCAATGTCAAAACTATGGAAACATCATATTTAATCATTAACTTTTTAAATTCATTGATAAAATGTAAAAAATTTGATCTAGGAATAATTAATTGAAATGACAAAAAACCTTTTCTTCCAAACATATCAAAGTAAAATGATTTATTATAAAATGGAAATAATTCTGGAAAAATATCTACTTCGTGTTTTTTTAAAATTAATTGTTGATTATAATAAAGAGTATTTAAAGGAATATTAATAAATTTATGAAATAAATTAAATCTCAATTTATCAGGAGAAAGAAAAATTTTTTTATATTTAGGTATTTTAATTTTAAAATTTTTTTTAAAATATGTATTAGTCATTACAACAAGTGCATTAAACTTTTTGGGATTTGAAAGATTTGCCCAACTCATCATTGTATCATTTTTATCTTTTTCTTTTTGAAATATTTCATCTATTTCTTCAAAAGAAGAAATCTTGGTAATTTTTTTTGAACATACATTTCCACCTAATTCCTCTAGCTTTAGCACTGCACTTATAATTAACCCAGTTAAACCCATGCCCCCTACAGTTAAATTGAATATTTCATGATTTTCTTCTCTACTGCAATTTATAACTCCATAATCAGGATGAAAAAGTTTTAAACTAATTACTATATTTTTAAAGTTACCAAATTTATAAGTATTTTTACCATGAACATTGCTTGCAATTAAAGATCCAATACACAAATCAGGCCAGCCAGGTTGAACAGTTAAATATAGATTTTCATTTACAAAATTTTCAAATATTTTTTTTAAAGTGCATCCAGACTCAACTTCTACTGTTTTATTTATTTTATCAAAAAAAATGATGTTGTTGAAACTTTGAAAATTTACTGTTGTTATATTTTGACCAAAGCTTGCGTCACTATATGACAGACCAGCACCTTGAGCTATATAATGATTTCTAAATTCTACTTTTTTAAGTTCATCTAGCGTTCTAACTTCGATAAACCTTGACTTACATTTATTGCTTAACTCAAGATTAGTAATATATCTCTCATTCATTGCTATATTAGGTAAGATAAGTTTTTCATAATAAAATTGTTTATTTTTTTTTTATGAGGTGAGTCATTATTTTTTGATTTTTCTATTATAAAATTATCATATGAATTCTCCAAACTATCAATATTTGAAAACTTGGAATTCCATTTAAGAGTTTTTTTGGCTAGGCTTGTGTCAAAATATATGTCTTTTCCATATGCGGCAAAATGATAATCTTTTAAAGGTATTATTTGAAATTTAGATAAAGCTTTCCCGAATTTGATTAAATAATTACTATCAATATTTTTCACTATTGATTTACTTTTTTTTCTCTTAATCAAATTTTCAATTAAATCTCTCATTGAGGTAAAATTTTCAGACCCAATATTAAGGGAGCCAGAATAACTTGAAAAAGCTGAAAGATATGCCGCATCTATAAAATCTCTAGCATCTATAAATTGATATAAGTTCTTGCCATTATTAAATACTGGAACCTTCGAGTTCATTGAAATCCATGTAAATAATATAGAAAAAATTCCCATTCTATCTTCACCAAGAATTGTTCTCGGTCTCAGTATAGTTATATTCTTCTTGTCAATAAGCTTCATGCACTCATCCTCAGCAATTTTTTTTGATAGACCGTAATTTTCCACCGGGTTTCTAATATCATTTTCTGTTATAGGAACTTTATTGGGAACACCGTAAACGGCTGAACTAGAAATATAGACAAATTTTTTTACGTTATATTTTTCAAATAAATACAATAGGTTTTTTGTACTTAATACATTATTTTCATAGTAACTTTTTTTTGATTGAGATATTGGTACTTTAGCAGCATTATGAATTATTATATCAAATTTATATTTTAGGAAAATTTGTTGTAAACTTTGATAATTTAATAAATCAATATTTATGTTTAATGCTTTTTGATTGTCGCTATTTAAAATATCTAAATTAAAAATTTGATGATTATTTTCATGAAATTTATTTACTAATAAATTTCCTAAATATCCAGATCCACCTGTTATTAATATATTCATTTTAAATTAAAAAAAATTAAGATTAAATTAAAAATCAATAAGAAAATTAAAATGTAATCTTTTAAAACATGATCTAAAATATCAATTTTAATTTTGTTTGTATTTACGAAGTAAAATATTCTAAAAAAAAGTGTAAGATAAATTATAAAAATTAAATTTGAAATCAAAATATTATTTTTTAAATCAAGATAAAATAAATTATCTACAATTTCAAAATTGAAAAAAATACCGTTATATAAAAATACAAATAAAATAGATGTTGAAAAGAAAAAATAGATATAAATAATAAATTTAAGGTAATTTAATTTACTATAATCATAAGCAATTATTTTATTTTTAGTTTCTAATTTGTTCACATTAATTTGAACAAATCGTTTCATAGCAGCCATAATTCCAAAAATAAGAAAAAAAAAATAAAATAAAAATAAAACTTAGCTTAAGATTGATAATTTCTGCACCATATAAAATTCTTAAAATAAAAAATAATTTTAAAAGTATTAAATCAATAAAGAAAATTTTTTTTAAAAAAAAATTATATGCATAGAAAGAAACTAAATAAAAAATCAGCCAAAAATTAATGAAAAAAAAATCATTAAATAAAATTATTGATATAATGATTAATAAATTCAAAATTATTATGAATTTTGAGGAAATTACATTATTATTTATTTTAAGCTTGTTATCTTTGTCTATTTCTCTATCTGAATAATCATTTGTTAAATATACTATATTGGTTAAGACACAAAGAAATAGAAATGAAAAGAAAACTTTTAAAAAATTTTCAATAAATAAAAAATTTGAGTTTAAAATAAGTGGTATAAAAATTAAAATATTCTTTGAAAATTTACTAAAGTATATAAATCTAAGCATAGTTTTCTTTTATAAACTTATTTACATTTCGATTTGATATTGACATCACTGTACCTTGTGGGTTTTTTAAAAGCTTATGATTAATTAATGATGAGTCATAAACATAAAGTCCACTCGAACTTTTAAACTTACCCCAAGAGTCAAACTCACAAATTGAATTCTCACCACTTTTTACACCTCCAAGAATATGGACAGATGAAAATTTAATATCATTAATCTTTTTTATACTTTCAATCCTTTTAATATAATTGTCAAAATTTAAATTTGTTAATCCATTATTTGTTATTAAATATATTTTTTTTGCACCACCAGAATAAAGAGTGTTACACATAACTTTTAATGATTTTTTTATTATAGGTAATTCTTTTTTATTAATTTTATATGAGTAAATAAATTCATTTGTAAACGGAACTTTGTATATCTTTCCTTTGCCAAATGAAAATGTAGAATGGTAAATAGACATCTTTTTCCAATTTTTAGAGATATATTCGCTATACTTACTTTTATAACTTGCTATTTTAATAAATTGTTCACCACTTGAGGCTTCTCCAATTATAAAATCTGGAAAAAAATTGTCTAATTGATAACTATGAACATTTTGAGACCCATCTTGAATTTCTTTATCAAATTCAACAATTACTTTTAGCATGGGATGAAAATAAAAATTAGAATAATTTCCATTAATTCTACTATTTATAAGTATTTTGTTTGTTTCTAATGATCCACAATTTAAAAAAATATTTTTTGCTTCAATTTTAATTTTTTTATTTTTTAATGTACCTTGAGCTATCCAAGAATTGCTTTTTTTTTCTATTTTTTTAACTATAAAATTTGTTAAAAATTTTCCTCCATTATCTAAATATTCTTTCAAATAAGTATTGGACATTGAATTTTTTTTTAATGTATTTTCATAATGATAGAGTGACGGAACATGTTCATATTTATAACCATTAATTTTATTACCCTTTATAAAAAAATAACTGCTTCCATTTTTTTCCTCTAAATATGAGGTCCCACATATTCTTTTTATATCTTTAATTTCTTTATTTATTTCCTCAATGCTAATTTCTTGAACATTATGATCTTTTCTCCAATTTTCTAAAAATACACTATTTGGTGAATGAAATAATCCGCTATTTATTTCAGAACCTCCACCTGAGCAAAATCCTGATGAAAATGAGATTTTTGAATAAAATAATGTACTATTTAAACCACCGTTTCTCCATTTATAAAAAAATTCATCCCCAGGATGTTTAGATTTTGGAATCGTAAAACTTTTTCCTCCTTCAATTAACAAACAGTCTTTAGTAAATTTATTTAAATTATAAGCAGTTATTGATCCTGATGGTCCACTGCCAATAACTAAATTTTTAAATTTTAATTCTGTTATAGTAAAATTTGAAGACTCAAGTTTTTCGTTAAAATTTTTACTCTGTAAAAGTACTACCGCAAAAACTAATTCCTCAACTTTTTCGGATAGAATAATTGGCGCAATTTTAAAAAAATCTATTTTTACAAATTTAAAAATTGTAAATATTTTTAAAGTTAAAAAGAAAAATACCCTAATTGCAAAATCACTTTTGCAAATATGAAGATATATTTTTTTTTTATTTAGATTTTTAAATTCTGAATAACTATTTATATTTCTTAGTATTACAACATCTAATATATTTAAAAAATTTTTAAAACTTTTAGAATAAATCATTTGATGAATTGATATATCAATATTTATTTATATGATAAAAAAATTTTTTTCAGTGCATAAATCAAGCCAATTGAGCTATTAGTACTGGTCAGCTGCACGCATTACTGCGCTTCCACATCCAGCCTATCAAC
>MDTB01203239.1_pt1 | contig 12181 bp, 13 predicted proteins | sample 811161 | NCBI WGS metagenome assembly MDTB01 (sample SAMN05326650, study PRJNA326480) | marine metagenome | isolation source: seawater | place: Mediterranean Sea | collected 2009 | reverse complement strand
AGGAATAAATACAAATTTAAATGCTATATATTTTTCTAGGTTACCCATCCCAATGAATTCAAAAAAATATTATGAACATGTTGGAGTTTATGCTTATAATGTAGCTACACTAAAAAAATTTATTAAATTGAAAAGTAGCTTATTAGAAAATTCAGAAAACCTAGAGCAATTGAGAGCTTTAGAAAATAACATTAAAATCGACGTAGGAATAATAAAAGATGCGCCATCAAGCATAGACACGCCTGAGGATCTTAAAAAATTTAATAATATTAATAAATGAAAAATAAAATAGCATATCAAGGAAAACCCGGCGCCTATTCTCATATGGCTTGCCTTAAAGCATTTCCAAATTCTGAACCTATATCATGCGAAAGCTTTGAAGAGGTTTTCGAAAGTACATCAAGTTCCTTAACTGATAAGGCTTTTATCCCTGTTGAAAACTCACAAGCTGGGCGAGTAGCTGATATCCATAATTTGTTACCTCAATCAAAACTAGTTATAACAGGCGAATACTTTCATAAAGTTCATCATCATCTATTAGGATTAAAGCAAAGTAGAATAGAGGATATAAAAACAGCTGAAAGTCACTTGCATGCTATTGCACAATGTAGGGAGTTTTTAAATGCGAATAAAATAAAACCTTTATTAAGTTCTGATACTGCTGGAGCTGCTGAAGAAATATCAAAGATAGCAGATAAATCAAGAGCTGCAATAGCATCAGAATTAGCTGCTAAAATTTATGGCCTAAAAATTTTAGAGAAAAATATAGAAGATGCGTTTCATAATACTACAAGGTTTTTAGTAATGGAGAAAAAAGCAAATTATGATACTAAAGAAGATGTCTTATATATTACAAGTTTTATTTTTAAAGTAAGAAACATTTCGTCTGCGTTATATAAAGCCCTAGGAGGTTTTTCTAGTAATAAAGTTAATATGCTTAAAATAGAAAGTTATATGGTGGGTGGTTCTTTTACTGCTACTCAATTTTATGTAGACATAGAAGGGCATCCCGAGGACGAAAATGTCAGGGTAGCATTTGAGGAACTAGGATTTTTTTCTAAAGAGGTGAAAATATTAGGACACTATCCTGCAGATAGGTTTAGAAAATTAAATACCTGACTTCCAATCTTCAATTAAATGGCGTGCAATTGCAAATTTAGTAGGTAGTTTTAATTTTTTTCTTTTTACAAGGCTTACCAGCTCCTCTTTAGAAAACCATTTAGCATCTTCAATTTCTTCTTCATTTATTTTTATTAATTTTTTTTTTGTTATCGCAGTAAATCCTAGCATAAGATTATTAGAAAAAGGCCATGCTTGTGAATATTTATATTTAATATTCGCTAACTTTAAAAATGTTTCTTCATAGGCTTCTCTTTTTACTGCTTCTTCCGCACTCTCATTATTCTCGCAGAATCCTGCTAAGCAAGAATATAGATTTTCAGGCCAATTTTTATTTCTAGCTAATAAAATTTTATCATCATAGAAGATAGACATAATAACAGTTGGATTAATTCTAGGAAATATTTTATTTTTACATTTATAATTTGAACATATTACAAAGTTTTCTTGTTTTTTTAGTAAGGTTCGAGAGCCACACTTTCCACAATAATTATTAGCTCGTCGCCAATCTTGTATTGAATAACCATAGGTAATGAGAGAAGCTAAAAAAGAATTAAGTAATTTTATACAGTCTCTTATTTTTAATTTATTTGTATTCTTAAAGCTGCTTGCTTTCTTATAAACTTGATCTGATACTGAAGTACAATAATAAAGAATATTTTTGTGTATACCTAAAAAAACTGACTTTTTTTTTAAGGAAAGCTCGTTAATATTATTTTTTATAAAGAAAACTTTATTATTTTTTATTACTAAACTATCATTGACTAAAATAAAAGTTTTTAAAGTAAGATTTTTCTTATTATCATTATTATTAAAATTATTTTTTTGTGCGGATAATTCCTTAAATTTAATAGGCAAAGAAAAATAATTTAAATTTCGCATTAATTCTCCATAAGATTCTGTTATATTAATAATTTACATGATATTATTAATTTTGGAAGGTCTAGTTGGATGAACTATATATAAATCCAGTCAGGTCTGAAAAGAAGCAGCTGTAGTATAGATGTTTAGGTCAATTAGGTCTTCCTTTGGAATTTAATATGAACGAATATTCAGTATTATCTAGAAAATATAGGCCTAAGAAACTGAGTCAATTAATAGGTCAAAATTTTGTTTTCACTACTTTAAAAAATGCCTTTCTTAAACAAAAAGTAGCGCATGCTTTCATATTAACAGGAATAAGAGGAACAGGAAAAACTACTATAGCTAGGATTATAGCTATGGGATTGAACTGCAAAAAAGAGGGGAGGCCAACCTCTGAGCCATGTGGTGTATGCGAAAACTGTAAAGAAATACTAGAAGATAGGTATGAGGAGGTTTTAGAAATAGACGCCGCTTCCCACACTAGTGTAGATGATGTCAGAGAAATCATAAGTTATGTAAAATATAGACCAACTAAAGGACACTATAAAGTTTTTATAATTGATGAAGTTCATATGCTTTCGAATGCTGCTTTTAATGCTTTATTAAAAACTATAGAAGAGCCTCCTGAATATGTAAAGTTTATATTTTGCACCACAGAGCAAAAAAAAATTCCTATAACTATATTATCTAGGTGTCAGAGATATCAACTTAATAGAGTTACTAGAAAAGAAATTTCTGTCTTTTTAGGAGATATAGCTATTAAAGAAAAAGTAAGTCTTACAAAAGAAGCAGCCAATATTATAGCAAGGTATTCTGAGGGTTCAGTAAGAGATAGTTTGACAATACTAGACCAGGCAATACTTACCTTAGATGGTGCTGAAATAAATACCGAAAATATCAATAAGGTTTTAGGACTGACAGGTAATAAAATTATACTAGAGTTATTTTATAATATTGTAAAAGGAGAAGCTAAAACCACTTTTAAAATAATCGAAGAAGCTTATACTTTAGGGGCTAATCCTGAAGTTATGATAGATGATTTGCTTCAATTAGTTTATCATTTAATTCTGCGTATCTTTTTGAAGGATCATAAAATAATATATGAGATATATAATGAAGAAATTATAAATGATATAATCGGAGAGTTAAATATTTCTTTTCTTAATCAGGTTTGGCAAATGTTAATAAAAGGAAAATCTGAAATTGAAAAAACACCTCTAAAGGTAGAAGCTTTAGAGGTTTTAGTAATAAGAATTATTTACATGAAAAAGTTGCCTACCTTAGAAGAAGTTATCACATCTATTAATAAGGAGCAAAATTATGGAGATGAGACAGAAATTGGAAATGACATTAAAAAAATTCTTGAATTGTTTCCAGGCAGTGAAGTAATTAAAAAATAAATTATAAAGGAGATTTATATGAATAATATGAGTGGATTATTACAGCAAGCCCAGCAAATGCAAAAAAGAATGCTAGAAGTAGAAAAGAAACTTAAAGAAACTGAAGTTATTGGAACTGTAAGTGGAGGCTTAGTTACTGTAACTATGAATGGAAAAGCAGAGGTTAAAAAAATTAAAATTGATCCTTCGCTTAAAGAGGATATTGAAGTTATAGAAGATTTATTGATGGCGGCTATCTTAGAAGCAAAGAAAAACGCTGATGCACTCTCAAATAAAGAAATGAAAGCAGTCACTGGGGGGATGCCTATGCCTCCTGGACTATCTATATAAAATGAAATCTGCAGAAATAGAATTATTAGTTAAACTTTTATCTAATTTACAAGGCATAGGGCCAAGATCAGCAAACCGTATGATTTTACAATTAATCAAAAAAAAAGAAAGTTTAATGATTCCCTTAGCAAAAGTTTTAGAGGACTTATCTAATAAAATCTTTGAGTGCAAAAATTGCGGTAATTATGACACAAAAGATGTTTGCTATATCTGCGAAAATGAAAATAGAGATAAAAATTTACTCTGTGTTGTGGAACAAGTAGCTGACTTGTGGGCTATGGAAAGAGGAAACCTTTTTAAGGGAATATATCATGTTTTGGGAGGTACATTAAATGCAATGAGAGGCCATACCCCAGAAAAACTAAATATAGAAAAATTATATAGGAGAATAAAGGAGAATAATATAAGAGAGGTAATTTTGGCAACGTCAGTAACTACCATGGGGCAAGCTACAGCACATTATTTAACAGATAGTATTAAAAAAATGAATGTAAAGGTAACTATTTTAGCAAGAGGTCTTCCTGCCGGAGGAGAGTTAGATTATATTGATGATGCAACCTTAGCACAAGCTTTAAGGGAAAGAACCATAATACATGATAGAGAAAACAACAAATAAATTAAAATTAATTATAGCCCCAGATAGCAGGTTAAATTTAGTGTCAAAACCAGTTGACACTTTAAATGACAATACTTTTGAAATATTACGTCAGATGCTTGAGATAATGTACACAAGAAATGGTATTGGGTTGGCAGCGCCTCAGGTTGGTATTTTAAAAAGGCTTATAGTAATGGATTGTAGGTTAAATGAAAAAGAAAATAAAGTTTATAAATTAATAAATCCGAGAATTTTAGATAGCTCTCAGGAAGTGAGCGAATATGAAGAAGGATGCCTTTCCTTACCTACACAATATGCAAAAGTAATAAGACCTAGTCAGGTAAAAATACAGTTTATAAATGAAGAGGGTAAAGAGATAACTAAAGTTTTTAGGGGTCTAGAGTCAACTTGTATTCAACATGAAATTGATCATTTGGACGGCAAGCTTTTTGTAGACCATGTTAGCAGGTTACGAAAAAATATTATTATTAAAAAACTTATAAAATACAAAAAAAAAAATATATAAAATGAAAAAAATCAAAGTTATTTATATGTCAGGAGGCGCAGATTTTACAGTCTCCCCTTTACGTGCTTTAGTAAATAATAATAAATTAAATTTAATATGTGTCCACACAAAGTCTCCTCGCCCTGCAGGAAGAGGAAAAAAAATATATGACTCAGCTATTTTAAAATATGTCAAAAATAAAAATATAAAATATAGGTGTCCGAACAGCCTGAAGAATAGAGAAGAAATTGATTATATTAAAAAAATGAAAACTGATTTAATAATAGTATTTTCTTATGGCCTAATTTTACCTAAGCAGGTTATAGAAGCTCCTAAGTATGGATGTATTAATATACACCCATCTCTATTGCCTAAATGGAGGGGGCCATCTCCGGTTCAATATTCGCTATTGCATAACGAAAAAGAAACAGGGTTTTGTTTTATGGAAATGGAAGAAGGGATAGATACAGGAGATATACTTTTCAAAAGAAAAATAAACATTTTTAGAAATGATAATAGTTTAACTTTATTAAATAAAATTTCTACTGAGGCGGCCTCATATTTAGAGACAATTATTAAGGAAATTATTGATAATAAAATAGTGAAAATAAAACAAGACCACTCCAAAGCAACTTATAGTCACAAAATAGACAAAAAAGACGCTGTCATTGATTTCAAAGAAGAGGCTTTAAAAATATTTGGTAAAATTAGGGCTTTCTCACCTAATCCATGTGCGAGATGCTATATAAATGGAGAAATAGTAAAGATATTTGAAGCAGAAGTTGCTAATGATAAAAAAAAGCATGATAAAAGTGGATTAATATTAGACAATAACTTACTTATTTCTTGTAGTATTGGATCTATTAGGCTTTTAAAAATACAAAGAGAAGGAAAAAAAATACTGCCTGTTAGAGAGGTTTTAAACGGATGGAAAATAGGTCCTGGAACTAAGATAAATGCATATTAAAGAAAAGAAAATCGGTAAAGTAAATTGGATTGGCGCAGCTACTTTGTTTTTAAAAGAAAATAGAAGGTTTCTTAAAGTTTATCAACAAACAATATTGGCACCGGCATTTACCACCCTATTGTTTTTCTTTGTTATAAACATTGCTATAAAAGACAGAATTAACTATCAGTTTGATTATATAAATTTTTTGGCACCTGGATTAATAGTTATGGCAATGATGCAAAATGCATTTGCTAATACATCATCATCATTATTATCTTCAAAAATTGCAGGTAATATTCAGGATCTTTTAATGGCTCCCTTAAATGCCAATGAAATTATTATTGCTTATTCTTTAGCAGCTATCATAAGAGCAATATTGGTAGGAGTTGTAACTTTTATTTTAATTACTCCATTTGTTAACTTTAACTTGTTTAATTTTTATTACTTAATATTTTATAGTATATTAGGAACTGCTTTTTTGTCTTTAGTAGGATTACTAGCTGGTTTATGGGCGGAAAAATTTGATAATATGTCAGGTATAACAAACTTTATTATAGTGCCTTTAACTTTTCTTTCTGGAACCTTCTATGATGTAAAAAGACTACCTGAACCATTCTATACCATAAGTTTATACAATCCTTTTTATTACATTATTGATGGTTTTCGAAACGGTTTTATCAATACAAATACTGATTTGTTAGATAATGGAATTTATTACTTAATTGTGCTAAACATAATTATGTACTTAGTTTGCTTTACTATTTTAAAAAAAGGGTGGATGCTTAAACCCTAATAGTGTAAAAAAAATGTCCAAATATATACTACCCACATATGCAAGAATAAACATTAGCTTTACTCACGGTAAGGGCCCTTGGTTATATACTCAAAATAAAAAAAAATTTTTAGATTTTGCATCTGGAATAGCAGTAAATTCCTTAGGCCATTCTAATCCTTTATTGATCAAAGCACTAAATGAGCAATCTAAAAAATTATGGCATACTTCTAATTTATATCGAATCTCAGAACAAGAAAAGGCTGCAAAAAAATTATGCAAGATATCATTTGCCGATAACGTATTTTTTTGTAATTCAGGAGCAGAGGCAACTGATGGGGTTATTAAAATAATAAGAAAGTTCCATTATGCAAATGGTAATTCAAAAAAAAAGAAAGTTATAGTATTTGATAATGCTTTCCATGGAAGGACATTAACTGGAATATTAGCGGGTTCTAGTAAAAAACATAGAGAAGGGTTCCTTCCTCATAGTAAATCATCAGGAGGGTTCATAAGAACAAACTTTGATAGCATTGACAGTTTAAAAAATATGATAACAGAGGAAACGGCAGGAATATTTATTGAGCCTATACAGGGAGAAGGGGGCATAAACGTGATTCCTAAAAAGTATTTAACAGAGATGAGAAAAATTTGTAATCAGCATAATATTCTTATGGCATTAGATGAGGTACAGTGTGGGATAGGTAGAACAGGAAAATTATTTGCCTATGAATGGAGTAATATTAAACCAGATTTATTGACATCTGCTAAAGGTTTAGGCGGAGGTTTTCCAATAGGTGCCATTTTGTTAAGCAAAAAAGTATCACAGATTATAAAACCTGGAAGTCATGGTTCTACCTTTGGAGGAAACCAATTAGCTTGTGCAGTAAGTTTAGCAGTTTTAAATGAAATATCTAAAAAATTATTTTTAAAGAATGTTTTAAAAGTAGGAGAATTTATAAGGAATGAAATTAAAACATTAATAAAAAAATATCCTAAAAAAATTGAAGCTGTTTATGGTAAAGGTCTTATGTTGGGAATAAAGTGTAGGACTTCTAATTTAGATATTTGTAATTCACTGAGAGCTAAAGGATTACTAGTAGTTCCTGCCTCAAATAATGTAATAAGACTTTTACCGCCTTTAAATATTTCATTAAAAGACTCTAAAGTAGCAATTAAAATGATAAACGAGGCATTAGGTGAATAAGAAAATAAGAAATTTTTTAAATTTAATAGATATAGACAAAACGTCACTTAGGAAAATTTTAAATAGGGCGGCTTCTCTTAAAAAGAAAAGATTAAATTTAAGTCAGAATATAAACTCACTTAAAAATATAAATCTAGCTATGATTTTTGAAAAACCTTCGACGAGGACGAGGGTTTCTTTTGAGCTTGCTATTCAGGAATTAGGAGGGAGAGCTGTAATTCTAGATGAAACCAATACTCATTTATCTAGAGGAGAAACAATAGCAGATACAGCAAGAGTCTTATCGCGATACTGCAATATATTGATGGTAAGAACAAATAAACATAAGAAACTGATGGAATATTATGACTATTCAGGCCTGCCAGTAATTAATGGTTTAAGTGATAAATCCCATCCTTGTCAAATATTGGCTGATATATTAACTTTTGAAGAGAACAAAAAAAACATAGAAAACTCAAAAATTACCTGGTTGGGCGACGTTAATAATGTATTATACTCATGGATGGAAGCAGCCAATATTTTTAAATTTAACTTAAGGATAAGCTATCCAAAGAAAATAAAGATAGAAAGTTTCTTTAATAAAATGCTAAATAATAAGTCGAAATATATTTCTATTATTGAAGATCCAATTATAGCGGTAAAGGGTAGCGATTGTGTAGTAACAGATACCTGGTTTTCAATGGGGAATAAAACATCAAAAAAAATGGTTAATATGCTCAAACCATATCAAGTAAATAAGGAAATAATGTCTAGTGCTAATAGAAATGCAATTTTTATGCATTGTTTACCTGCATCACGTAATAATGAGGTAACAACAGAAATTATTGAAGATAAAAAAATATCAGTAGTATGGGATGAGGCAGAGAATAGGCTTCATGTTCAAAAAGCCATTTTGGAATGGTGTTTGGAAAAAATATAATGTTGGTTAATTTTAAAAAAAAAATAATTTTTTGTTTTATTTACTTTTTACTTAGCAACTGTTCGTATCAAAATACTAAAACGTCAAATTTACACATAATTCATTTAGAAAATATTAAAAAAATAGAACTAAAAGTAGCTAGTTACAGAGTTGAAAATAATCACAATATTAATAAAAAAAAAAGCACAGAGTTGCAAGGATTTGAAAAATCTTTGCAAAATAGTTTTACTGATTGGGCAAATAAAAAATTTACTCTCGTAGGAGAGAAAAATAATATAGTGATGTATATTAATCAAGCCGAGATTTTGATAGAGGAAGTAAAAAAAAATAAAGGGATTAAAAAAATAATATTTTTTGAGGAACAAAAGCGTTATTTAGTATTATTAAAGATAATATTATCTTTTACTGATGAAGATTTGAGCACTGCTGATTTAAATATAAATGGAGAAATAGATTTTTTCATAAAAGATAATACAAGCATAAACGATAGGAAAAGACTTCTAAATAAAGCTATTAAAAAACTTATTGTAAGTGTAGATAAAAACTTAAATGAAAATATAAAGAAGAATACCTTTAAAAGATACCTATCAAGAATTAATTAATTTGAAATAGGTTTTTTTAGAATTGCTAGTACTTCTGGTTTAGTATGTAAACTAAAGAAAGACCCTAGTCTTGGACCATTCTCAGAGCCGAATAATATTTTGTACAATGAAATAAACCATTTCCTAAGATCAAGTGGATATATTTCTTTACCAAATTTGTAAATTAGATTTTGATAAAAATCAGCATCTAAATCATCTTCGGAGGTCTGTATTGCTTTTATAAGTTTTTCTATAGCATTTCTCTCATTATCGGTAGGCTTTATTTTGGCTAGGCTTGGTAAAATAAATTTTTCAAAGTAAGAGATACTTAGAATTGTAACTTTTTCAAGCTCTATTTCCTCATCTTTTTCTAAATTTCTTTTTATATATTTTTTAGCGAATTTAATAACCATTTTCTCATCACTAGTATTTAAGGCAGTCACTAAATTTAGAATGTTAGAAAACTCAATAGGATATACATATCGGGGTACTTTACCTTCGTGGATATGCCATATTGGGCTATCATAAAAATTTTTCTCTATTTCTTTATAAGCACCAAAGAATTTTTTATATTCATCCATACTTTTAGGTATACAGTCAAAGTATAACCTTTTAGCTCGTCTCGGATTTTGATACATAAAAATAGATAAGCTTTCTTTGGTACCAAAACTTACCCACTCTTCTATACTTAGTCCATTTCCTTTAGATTTTGATATCTTTTCACCATTTTGATCTAGAAACAATTCATAATTCATATTAATGGGAACTTTCTGATTTATAAATTTTGCAATCTGCTTTGATAATTCAAAAGATGGTATCAAGTCCTTACCATTCATCTCGTAATCTACCTTCAAGGCTGACCATCTCATGGCCCAATCTACTTTCCACTGTAATTTACAATTTCCGCCGGTAACAGTTGTTTCTACAGTTTCGTTATCATTATTTTTATATGAAATAACCCCATTTTTTTTATCAATTATTTTTACAGGAACTTCTAATACTATACCAGTTTTTTTACAAATGGGTAAAAACGGTGAGTAGCTTTCTCTACGTTCTTTTCTAAGAGTTGGTAAAATTATATTTACAATGTTCTCATAGTTTTCAAGTATCTTAAGCAGGTAAATATCAAACTTTCCAGACATATATTGATCAGTAGAAGAGATAAACTTATACTTAAATCCATACTTATTAAGAAAATTCTTTAACAGGGTATTATTCCTATCAGCATAGGATTTATATTGGCCAGTAAAGTCGGGAATCGAGCTAAGAGGAAAGTTTAAGTATTCTGTTAACTTATCTGGATGTGCATAATCATCGGGGACTTTTTTTAAGGCATCAAGATCATCGGAAAAAGTGATGAGTTCTGCATCTATATCATTTAATTTTTGCAAAGCATTTTTTACCATGTTGGTTCTAAGTACTTCAGCAAAGGTACCTATATGTGGAACGCCAGATGGTCCGTAACCTGTTTCAAATATAACTTTTTGCTTGGTTTTATTATTTTTTATCCTATTTTGTATTTTCATGGCTTCTTGAAATGGCCATGCTTTAACTTTATTAAAATCAAAAGTACTCATTATTTTTTTGCCCTATTTATTTTAGTTTATTTTTTTTGTCTTTGGTGATTAAAGGCAATTGCAAAAAAGCAAATATCATTGTCAGAGGGAAAATACCAAAGACTTTAAAAGAAACCCAAAAATCAGTGGTTTGAGTTCTCCATACAATTTCATTTAAAATGGCTAATAACAAAAAAAATAATGACCACCTAATAGTAAGAGTTTTCCAAATTTTTTCTTCTAGATCAAAAGCTTTACTCATTGCTATTTTTAAAAATAGCTTATTAAATTTGAGCCCACCTAACAAAATAGCAGCAAACAATATGTTAATAATAGTAGGTTTTAATTTTATGAATTCGTCATCTTGAAATACAAGTGTTAATCCACCAAAAAATAATATAAGTACTCCAGTAATAATAGGCATCCAAGGTATTTTTTTATCTATATACCATGCTATGGGAATAGATATGGTAGCAGCAACCATAAAAAAAAGAGTTGCTTTAAATATCCCGTAATAGGAGTTGATAATAAAAAAAACTATAAGTGGAATCACTTCAAAAAATAACTTAATGTATGCTTTCATTTTTATCTCCAAAATTTCTACCTAATAAAGTATCCACATATTCTTCCGGATTGAAAGGAATAAGATCATTAACCTTTTCACCCAAACCTATTGCATATATAGGCAATTTATATTTTTTAGCAATTCCGATAAGAGAGCCCCCTTTGGATGAACCATCTAGCTTTGTCATAACAACACCATCCACCCCTATTATCTTATTAAAAACTTCTATTTGTGTGTAAGTGTTCTGTCCTATCGTAGAGTCTAAAACTAGTACTTTTTCATGAGGAGCAGTAGGATCATTTTTTTTTATAACACGTTGAATTTTATCTAGTTCTTCCATTAATTCTAATTTATTATGTAATCTTCCAGCTGTATCAATTATTAATAAATCGTCTTTTTCTTCAATAGACATTCTATGAGCTTTATATACTACGGATGCTGGATCTTCTTTAATATTTCCTGTAGCAACCTCTACTCCTATTCTGTCCCCCCACTCTTGTAATTGTTCTACTGCAGCTGCTCTAAATGTATCAGCAGCAACTATCTTCGTTTTGAAAAATTCTTTTTTCGCTTTATTAGCAAGTTTTGCTATAGTTGTAGTCTTCCCTGATCCATTAACACCAAAGATAAATAAAACTTGTGGAGATAATCCTTTTTTAAAGGAAAAGGTGTGATTTACTGTATTTAATTGTGTTATCAGAAAACTTGATAAAGTTTTATAGACATTCCCATCCTCTATTTTTTTACTTTTTACTTCTTCTAAGAGGATATTAGTAAGTTCAAAACCTAAGTCTGACTTTAACAATGCCTCTTCCAATT
>MDTB01175955.1_pt1 | contig 12181 bp, 10 predicted proteins | sample 811161 | NCBI WGS metagenome assembly MDTB01 (sample SAMN05326650, study PRJNA326480) | marine metagenome | isolation source: seawater | place: Mediterranean Sea | collected 2009 | reverse complement strand
TGGAAGCATGAATGCACATGAAGCTGCTAGGGTTGCAGAGACCAGTAAAAAGTATGGATGAACTTCAATTGCTAATGCTATTGTAACTAAAACCGGAAGAAGCATTGCTGTTGTAGCCATATTTGAAGTTACCTCTGTCAATAAATTAATTGATGATACAATAATTAGTATGATTAAAAATAGCGACACCTCATTAAGATTTTGAAGTAAATCAGCAATCCATAATGCCAAACCACTTTTCCCAAATGCACTTGCAATTGCCATACCTCCTCCAAATAAAATCAGTATACCCCAAGGCAACTTTACTGTATCATTCCAAACTAGAAGTGTATTGTTAGTTTTTTGATTTTTTGTAGGTATAATAAATAATGTAACAGCAAAGAAAATGGCAATTATCGTATCGTCGATCATTGGAAAAATTGATTCTATACTTCCTCTAAAAATCCATCCTAGAGCAGTTAAAGTAAATACTATGAGAACCTTTATTTCTTCGTTGGAAAATCTGCCAAGTTTCTTTATTTGTCTAAGGATTTCTTCTTTTCCAGCTGAAAATTCTTCGTTTTTAAACTTAAAAGCAATTTTTGTTAAGTACAACCAACATATAAACAGTAAAAATGATGATAAAGGAACACCAAATTTCATCCAATCAAACATATTTAACTTTATTCCATAGCTTTCTTCAACAACTCCAGCTAAGACCATATTTGGAGGTGTACCAATTAAAGTTGCCATACCTCCAATTGAAGCACTATATGCAATTGCTATCATGAGAGATTTTCCAAAAACTTCATTTTCATTTTCTACAGTTTTGGGATCATCTTTTAGTTGGGATATGATAGCTAGTCCAACAGGCAATATCATTATTGAAGTTGCAGTATTTGAAATCCACATTGATAAAAAAGCAGTGGCTATCATAAACCCAAGTATAATGCTTGATTTATTATTTCCTGTTAATTTAATTATGTTGAGGGAAAGTCTTTTATGAAGATTCCACTTTTCAATCGCAATCGCAATCAAAAATCCACCAAGAAAAAGAAACACAAGCTTATGACCATATGCAGAGGTGGTGGTTGATAAATCAAGACCACCCGATAAAGGGAAAAGAATAATCGGCAGTAAGGCTGTTACATATATAGGTATACATTCACTAATCCACCAAACCGCCATCCAAACTGTTGAAGCCAGAATACACTTTGACTCATAGTTTAAGCCATCTGCTTCTAAAAAAAATAAAATTATTATAAATAATATTGGGCCTAAAATTAACCCAATAAAATCCTTTAACAAAATCATTATTTATACTTTTATATATTAAATATTAATAATTTTTGATTAAAACGAAAAATTTCCAATTTTTTTTATGTCTTTATTTTTTTCCTATTACATTTTTTTCTCAGATAATTTCTGATCGACCAGATCAAACTGAATCTTCATTAGTAGTTGGGTCAGGAAAATTTCAAATTGAATCTGGACTAATTTTTGAAAATAACAGTGAACAATCAGAACGTAATTTAATCACTTTAAATAATTTGATTAGATATGGAATCTTTAAAGGATATGAGTTAAGATTAAATACTAACATAATTAATGGATCACATAATTATACAGAATCTAAAAGCTATGTTTTAACTGATTTTGAAATCGGAGCAAAAATTCAAATTCTGGATAACTACTCAAAAAAAACTAAAATTGCTTTTCTTAATCATTATTTATTTACCCTAAAGAATTTATATAATAACAATTCTTCAGGATTAATTTCAAGAATTTTAATCTCACATGAATTAAATAAAAATTTTCAAATTGCATATAATTTAGGTTATAATAATTATTTCAATATTCACCCTAACGAATTAATATACACACTGGCATTATCAAAATCTTTCAGCACATTTTCAATATTTTGTGAGGTTTTCGGGGTAGAAACTAATATTATATCCCAAATTAATTGGGATGTTGGAATCACTTATGAATTTAAAAAAAATATACAGATCGATTTAGCAAAAGCAAAAGGATTTAATAACAGTTTAGATTATTTCACCTTAGGTATTTGTTTACTTTTTTAGTTTGAATTATATTGGTGATGCTGAAATTATAAGCAAGCATTAAAATCACTTAAAAAAATACTTATGAAAAAATTTATAATACCTATTACTCTTATTTTTTCTCTGAGTTTAACTGCTCAGATAAACCAAGATTTATTATCTCATTATGAAAAATATTATAAGCAGATGCAATCGCAGGCCGACATTCAAGGAGTTATTAATGCTCTGACCCATTTAAACATACTAGATCCAAGTCAAGCAAGAAAAGATACATTAGCTACATTGTATATGAATGAAGGCAGGCATGTAGAAGCATTAAATACCATTGGAATAGAAAAAAGTGATTCAGATTCAGATTTAGCTGTTCAGGTTAAAGCATTTTCTTTAAAAGCAATTAATGATATAGATCAGGCAATGGTTCATTATGAGGAATTATTCAAGAGAAAACCTAATCCTTTTATTGCTTATGAATTAGCCGAGATGAAAATTAGAATAGGTGATTTAATGGGCGCAACCAGAAACATTACTTTTGGAATAGCAAATTCTGAAGGCGATATTGTAAGAAATTTTTACGAGACTCAGCAGCCGTATTCAGTCCCAATGAAAGCTGCATTTACCTATCTCAAGGGCTTAGTCAAAATAAATGAGGACAGAGAAAAAAATATCGATGCTGCAATATCTATAATGAATGAAGCTTTATCTATTGCCCCAAATTTTAATCTAGCTAAGATAAGTATAGATGCTTTGAATGCACAAAAAACTACTAATCAAGATTAATTTCTTGTTTTTCCAGTAATTTGTCAATCTGAAAATTCAAATTAGAAAAAGAGTTGTTAATTTTTTTTACCATTTTAGTTTTTGTTTTATCTTCTATCTCGTAACTTGAAAGTTTTGATTCAAATTTCAAAAAATCTGTTTCAATTACGGTTAATCTAGATTTTATTTCAGAATTATTAATGTTGTTTGGGATAGTTTTTTTAATACCATTGAAGAACCTCAACAGATATTTTTTATTATCTACTAAAGAGCTATAATCTTCGCTGTTAAGTTGTTCAATAATTTGATTTAATTCAAAATAATTTATCCATTGTTCAACAAATTTTGAGTTTTTAACTTTGTAAATAGATTCAAAGTTTATCTCAGAATAATTTATAGTTATTGAATTAAAGACAACTTTTTGAGCTTCATCATTGTTCTCGATACAACTATTTAACGAAAGAAATATGATAAAAAAAAGGTTATTTAATCTTCTCAAAACTACTACGAGGTTTTCCAATTACAAATACAACTATTATCAAAATTAGCACAAATACCTCCCACCAATAAAGATATACTGGCCATTCTCCAATAACTAATGGGTTATCAACTGCAGGCGGAATATTAACATACATGTAGTTTGAGCCAAGATAATTATTTAATGGTATCAATATAAACATAAATATATTTAAAACAACCCAGGTTTTAATCCAGGAAAACTTTGTTAGTTTCATACCCATCTGATTTCTCAAATATATAGGGAATGCAATAATCATCGCATGTTTGAAAAAGAATTGAATATAAAAGAAGTTATACCCACCATAATCGTCGATCAACGGAGTTAAAATAGCTTGTACTCCTCCAATTATTCCACAATAAAATAGAAACTCGAAAAGAAACTGTCTTTTATCCACTGGAATAAACATAATAAAACAGCAAATTAGACCACTTATTGAGCATAGATGAACTGGAAGTTCTTTGCTTAACTCCCATTTCCCAATTAGGATTAAAAAAGAATGATTAATAATAAAGAATGCAATCATTAAATATGCTAAGATTTTAGCATATAGTTCTTTTTTGTTTTCGGGTATTTTATAACCAACATATAGAACAACAAATATCAATGCAATTACAAATGTAACTGTTAACACCCAATTTGTTGACATAAAATCTAGTGTGTATTTATTAATATCAGAATTTATCATTTATTGAATTCATATCAGTAAAGTAAATATAATAAAATTATAAAGATTGCATTAAAACAAAAGCCCTCATGGAGATGAGGGCTTTGTGTGGTACCTCCAGGAATCGAACCAGGGACACACGGATTTTCAGTCCGTTGCTCTACCAACTGAGCTAAGGTACCTTTTAAGCGCGTCAAAGATAGATTCAATTTTGTTATTCCCAAAATAATTTTATAAAAATGCTTTTGTAAATTTGGTTGATAATACATCAAATGAATTTAGCAGTAGACATTGGTAATAATTTTTATAAACTTGGAATTTTTGAAAATTCTAAATTGATTTACAATGCATATGGTAAAAATGATAAAATTGATGATAAAATTAAAAAAGTTCTGTCTAAGAATATAAGCATTAATTATGCTTTAATATCTAATGTTTCGTCTTTAACAATTATCGATATTATCAATAGGTACAATATTAAGACTTTTGAATTAGACTCGACTTTAATTTTACCTTTTAAGATAAATTATCAGACACCTAAAACTCTTGGTAATGATAGAATTGGATTAGCAGCAGCAGCAACAATCTTATTTCCAAATTCAAATACTTTAATCATAGACGCAGGAACTTGTATTACAGTCGACTTTATTGACTCTGATAATAATTTCATGGGTGGATCTATTTCCCCGGGGGTAAAAATGAGATATGATTCATTAAATCATTATACCTCTAAACTTCCCTTGTTAAACCATGAAAATAATTTTGATTTTCCAGGCAACTCTACTAATACTTCAATTCATGCAGGTGTAATAGGTGGAGTTTCTAATGAGATTAATGGGTTTATCAAAAAAATAAATTCTAGATATAAGAATGTGAATATTATATTAACTGGTGGAGATGCAAAAATTTTGTCAAAAACATTAAAAATCACCATATTTGCGAATCAAAATTTTATATTAGAAGGCCTTAATTGCATTTTGAACCTAAATAAAAATTAATTGAATAGAATATTAGTTATACTATTTTTACTTTTTTTGGCGTGTTTGTCAGTTAAATCACAAAACAGCACCTCGTCACCTTATTCATTTTACGGAATTGGATCTCTAGATTTTAAGGGAACCTCTGAAAATAGAGCAATGGGAGGTATAAGTGTATACAATGATAGCATACATATGAACTTTAGAAATCCTGCTTCATATACAGGTAAAAATTTATTTTCGTTTAATAATGAGGGTAGGCTTGTAAAATTTACCGTAGGATTGGGGCACTCGGAAACGGATCTAAGAACATCAGAAAATTCTTCTGAAACAACAAATACAAGTTTTGAGTACCTAGGATTAAACATACCAATGGGAAAATTTGGATTAGGATTTGGATTAATTCCATATTCATCAGTGGGTTATAAATTGCAGTCCTCAAATACGTCTAATCAACTTAGGTATAAATATTATGGTAATGGAGGATTAAATAAAGCTTTTTTGGGAATTGGTTATCAGCTCTCTGAAAATATTGCAATTGGTTTAGATGCAAAATATAATTTTGGTAATATTCAAAACTCAGCTATTGAATATTTATATGATGACGAGTCACTTCCCCTAGATTATCAGGCTAGACAGCAAAATAGGTCAGATTTAAGTGGAGTCAATTTTAACTTTGGACTTATTTACAACGCTAAAATTTATGAGAATTTAGAATTACATGCTTCAATATCTTATTCTCCAAATTATGATTTAAGCTCTAAAAATAGTAGAAAGTATGCCTCTATTGTGATTAACCCCAATACACAAATTGATTTTCCAATTAATGAAATAATCATAGATCTAGAGTCTTTAGGGCTAGATAAAACAAAACTTTCGATGCCCTCAGTATCCAACTTTGGTGTTGGAATTGGTAAGCCCAGAAAATGGTTTTTTGGTAGTGAATTCACTTTTATAAAAAGTAGTGTTTTTTCAAATGAACTTATAAATATTGAAAATAGTAAATTCGAAGATTCCTCAAAAATCTCTTTTGGAGGGTTTTATATTCCTGATTATGCGTCATTCGACAAGTTTTTTAATAGGGTAGTTTACAGGGCTGGATTATACTCTGAAAAAATAGGCCTATTGATTAATAATGAGTCTATCAATGAATTTGGCATATCATTTGGACTTGGAATACCAGCAGGTGGATTATTTTCAAATATGAACACTACAATAGAATTTGGCAAAAGGGGAACTACTAATCAGAATTTAGTTGAAGAAAATTTTATAAACTTTCAATTAAGTCTATCCCTTAATGACAGATGGTTTATTAAGAGAAAATATAATTAAAAAATATGAAGAAAATTATCTTAATAAACCTTTTTTTGCTAACATCTTTCAATCTAATTTCTCAGGTAAATGAGCAAGATATCAATGCTTTATCTATTTTTAGCGAGTATGTTAAAGCTAAAAATTATGATGCCGCATTTGAACCATGGATGGAGTTAAGACAAAGAAATCCAAAGTTTAATAGTGCCATTTATGTCTATGGTGAAAGAATATTGAAACATAAAATTGAGATTTCAAATGATAATGAAAAAGTAAATTTTATTAATGATTTATTAAAACTTTGGAAGGAAAAAAGAGAGAATTTTCCATTAAAAACTCCTTTGGGTGATATTTTAGCAAAATCAGCACAGCTACAATACGATTTTAAAAATGAACTTGGCATGAGTAACTTTGAAATTTACTCTAATTTTGACAAGGCTTACAATGATGACATAGGTTCTTTCAATAACCCCAAAAATTTATACACATATTTTAAACTTCTTGTTCAACTTTATGATGATAATAAAAAGACAGCCGTGGATTTATTTATAAAATATGATGAGATTTCAGAAAAGGTAGAAAAAGAAATAAAAAACTATACCAATAAGGTAAATAAATTTTTAAATATTAACGATAAAGAAGCTTCTTTATCATCTAAAGATAAAAGACGCATAAAATCTTACAATAGTTTTTTAAAGGCTTATGATCAGATTAAAAAGGGTATGGAAAAGGATCTTGGTGATAGAGGAAATTGCGATAATTTAATACCCCTTTATCAAAATAACTTTGACGTTAATAAAAATGACGGAAAATGGTTAAGTAGAGCTATGAATAGATTATATGCAAAACAATGTGATAATTCAGACTTATTTGTTAGGATAGTGCAGAAAAAAAACGAACTAGAACCAAATGCATCAACTGCCTATTATTTAGGAACAATTAGTGATAAAAAAGGTAATTCAAGTCAAGCAATTAATTATTACAATCAGGCAATTGAACTAGAATCAGACTCTTATGAGAAAGCCAAAATACTATTTAGAATCGCAACAAACTTTAGAAAAAATGGTCTCTTCTCAAAAGCTAGATCATATTATATGCAAGCTTTAGGATTTAATCCCTCAATGGGAAGATCTTACCTCGCAATTGCTCAAATGTATGCGTCAAGTGCCAAAAACTGTGGTGATGATAATTTTAGTCAAAGATCTGTGTACTGGCTTGCCTCAATAGAGGCAATGAAAGCATCAAGGGTTGACGGAACACTCAAGAGTGCAGCAATAAAGAGTTCAAGAAATTATGAAGCTAAAGCGCCGCAAAAGTCTGAAATCTTTTCATCTGGAAGAGAAGGAGAAGTAATTCCCATTTCATGTTGGATAAACCGATCTATTAAAGTACCAAAACTTTAGATTTTGAAATTTGTTTTTTTGTTTTTTTCTCTCATTCTTTTTTCATGTAATACAGAAAAAGATTTGTCCAAGTTTTTAATTTCTGCTGATATTCCAATTTCATCAGCAAAAGAAATCAAAACTATTCACACAGATTCTGGAATTGTAAGTAGTAAATTAAATAGCCCAAAAATGTTAAATTTTAGTAATTCAAAATTTCCCTATTTTGAATTTCCAAATCATTTAGAAATAATACTGTTTGATGAAAAAAATAATGAAACGAAAGTGATCGCTGATTATGCGATTTCTTATGCAAATAGTGATTTAATTGATTTAAGAGGGAATGTGGTTATTTCTACATACTTAAATGATACCCTAATGACGGATCAACTTTATTATGATAGGGATGAGGAATGGCTTTTTACAAATTTTGAATTCAGATATATCTCGAATGAAAAAGACATTTATGGAAAAGGTTTTGATTCTGATAAATCTTTTGATAAAATTAAGTTTTTACAGGTAAACGGATTTTTTTCTCTGGAAGATTAAAATTTCTGTGGATTAGTATTTTTAAACGTATTATTAGATTATTCCTTTTAATTCTTATCACTATCAAAAAATATTTTTTATAATTGATAATAAAATACTACTTTTGGCCACTACTTTTATAGAACAATTATGGCATTATTAGGAAAAATAAGGGCTCTAGGACCAGTTGCATTAATAAGTGTGATTGGACTCGCTCTTTTTGCATTTGTGTTTTCAACTGGATCAGGTACGGTAACTGATGTTTTTAAAGCAGACGAATTTAATCAAAGTCGTGTTGCAATAGTTAATGGTATCGAAATGGATCGTTCAGAATTTATGCGAAAAGTTGATAATTTTGAGAAACAAAATAGAGGTACAAGATCATCGATTGAAGCAATGAACTCAATATGGGATTCAGAATTGAAGAAAGTGATATTACAATCTGAGTATGATAAAATAGGTTTTCGGGTAGAGAGGGAAATGATGAGAGATTTTTTAAAATCTAACCTAATCGCTTTTACAGATTTTCAAGATGAAAATCTAGAATTTGATGAGTCAAAATTAAATCAATTTATCCTAAACCTTAAGGAGATTTCACCTGAAACTGTTGATCTTCAGGGATCACTAGTAAATTATGAATCGTGGAATAATTTTGAAGAAACAATAGCATCTTCAGGTCTTGAACAAATTTATTACAGTCTTATCGATGCAGGTATTAATACAACTCTTTTTGAAGGAGAGCAAGATTATTTCAATTCAAATAATGTTGTAGATTTTAATTATGTCAAAATACCTTTCAGTAAAATTTCAGATAATGACATCAAAGTAAATAAATCTGACATTACTAAATACATTAATGAAAATAAGATTAAATATTCAACTAACCCCTCAAGAGACATAATCTTTGTTCGCTTTGAAGAAAAACCGTCCCAATCGGATGAATTACTTGCTCAGGAAACTTTAGTTGAATTAATTGAAGACAGAGTTGAATTTAATCAGATTACTAATGAAAATATCATTTATCAGGGTTTTAAAAATACTAAAAATGATAAAGATTTTATAAATGTAAATTCCGCTATTAAATTTTTTGATTCTTTTGTTTTTAGGTCATCATTTCCAGATGCAATGGCTGATGATATTTTTGATTTAAAAAATGGAGAGCTATACGGTCCTTACACCGAAAAAGGTTTTGTAAAAGTAACTAAGTTAATTGAGTCTAGATATATCTCAGATTCTGCAAAAGTAAGACACATTTTGATTCCTTATTCCGGATCTTTCAGAAGTACTCCTGATGTTACAAAAACAAAATTAGAATCTAAAACAACAGCCGATAGTATTCTCAATTTATTAAAGAGAAATAGTAATAAATTTAACTCTTTACTTTCGTTTTCATCAGATAAAGTTAGCAACGAAAATAATGGAGTAATAGAATTTGCATATTTAGATGGTTTTGCTCCTGAGTTTAGAGACTTTTCCTTTGAAAATAAAGTTGGTTCCATTGAAGTTGTTGAAACTGATTTTGGATTTCATATTATTGAAATCTTATCTCAGGGTAAAAAGCAAAGAGCTGTTAAAGTTGGTAATCTAGCCGTCAAAATTGAACCATCTGAAAGAACCAGGGATAGTATTTATAATGTTACATCAAAATTTGAAATTGCAGTCAATGAAGATAATTTTAGAGATTATTCAAAAGAAAATGGTATCAAAATAAACCCAGTTAATGGTATAGCTAAGCTGGATGAAAATATCCCTGTTTTGGGAAAGCAACGAGCTATCGTCAGGTGGGCCCATGATAATACAACTAACATCGGTGATGTTAAAAGATTTAGTCTTCAAAACGGTGGATATGCAGTTGCGATGTTAACCTCTATTAATAGTGATGGTATGATGTCATATGAAAAATCTTCAATCTCTGCTCTACCAGAAGTTAAAAATCAAAAGAAAGCTCAAAAAATTATTAATAATATTAATTTAACAAACCTAGATGAAATTGCTGACTCAAATAATGTTGAAGTACAGTCTGCATTATCTGTGAATATAAACAACCCAGTCATTTCAGGGGTTGGAAATGAACCCTCTGTAGTTGGTTATGCTTTGGGTATGAATTATGATATTATTTCTAGTGCAATTATCGGAAAAACAGGTGTTTTTTTTGTTAAAGTCATTGATAAAAGAGAGGGCTCTACATTAGAAAATTATCAAAATAATGTAAATAGAATAGCTTCTCAGAGATCAGGATCATTAAGAATCAGTTCATACAATGCCCTAAAAGACAAAGCTGATATTGAAGATCTGAGGGCTGCATTTTATTAATTTATATGTACCATATCGGATAAAGGAAAAGTTGTAATGAGCCCTTTTTTATGGAAGTAACTTAAATCTTTATTTTTTGATGTAGCTAAAATAAAATCACCACCCCATGAACCCAAGCTTTTTATTTTTCCATTTTTATAATCTGAAAAAGTTGATTCTTGAATTGGCCTAATTGAAATTAGATTTGAAATTATAGCTTCGTGTTCTTCAATAAGTTCCTCAAACTGGTTTAAATCACTACATTTCAAAAATTCATCTGTAATGCTATTTATTTTTTTAATTAATTCGTATTTATTAAACTGGATTTTTAAATAATTTTCAATTGAGCTTTGTGTGTTTTGTTTTTTTCCAAGGTAAATTAGAAATAGATGTTCTATGAAGGGCGGTTTAAAATTAGCTTTTTTAACAATTATAGAATTTTCTATTTTATTATAAATAATCGGATGATTCACATCACAGCATGCAATGTCATATCCGCTACCCTCAAAAGTCGAGAACAATAATTTATAAGGATCTACATTTGCCCATTTAGCAAGATTATTCACAAAAGTTGACGAAGATCCTAATCCCCATTTCTTTTCAAAATGGAGTTTTGTAATAAATTTATTTCCTAATATACTTTTCAGTTTATTGGTTTTAGCAATGTGATTTAACAGGGATATAATTTTTTCAGATATTAAATTTTCTTTACCCTGACTTACGAGATTATTATTTTCTACTATAAATCTATCCTCATACCATAAATTACCATGCTTGTTAAAACTTTGCCATTCAATGGTATTTTTGTCACATTTAGAAACCAATAAATCTTGAGTTAACTTCGCAGGTAGTGCAATTGATTTTGCTCCGTCTATGACTAAATATTCCGAACTTAACAAGATTTTACCGTTACTTTTAAATAGCATTTATCGAATATTTTTTATAAAATTTTCAACGCTCGAGCTGCTCACTAATTTATTCTTAAAATACACAAGGGCTTGCTCTTTTTCGTTTTCAGATGCTTTATGTTTGTTCAATAAATTTGTCAAATGCATCTTCATATGTCCTTTTTGTATTCCAGATGTAACTAAAGATCTTAATGCACCAAAATTTTGTGCAAGTCCAACGGAGGCTATTATATTCATTAAATCCTTGGCATTTGGGTTTTCTAATATGTTTAGAGCTAACTTAACTAAAGGGTGTAAATTAGTGACACCGCCCACAGTTCCTATTGCTAACGGCAATTTCAATTCAAAATAAAACATTTCATTCTCTATATAAGCATTTGACAAGCTTTTGTATTTTCCGATTGATGCATATGCGTGTGCCCCTGCTTCAATTGCTCTAAAGTCATTTCCAGTGGCTATTGCAACAGCATCAACCCCATTCATAATTCCTTTATTATGTGTTACTGCTCTGTGTATATCATTATTTGCAATTTCTACTGCTTTAACCAATCTGCTGGTGAAATTTTTGGTTTCAGGTTCAAGGTCATTTAGTTCTGAAACACTACAGCTCAAAGAGCATTTAACGATGCAGTTTGGGACATAATTTGATAAAATACTCATAATAATTTCAATATCTTCTGATTTCAATTCATTACTGTTAAATTTTGAGATTGAATTACAAAAAGTTTTTGAAAAATCTTCTAAGCACGAATTTATAAAGTTTGCACCCATGGCATCAACAGTATTAAATGTGGCAAAAAT
>MDTB01138472.1_pt1 | contig 12182 bp, 13 predicted proteins | sample 811161 | NCBI WGS metagenome assembly MDTB01 (sample SAMN05326650, study PRJNA326480) | marine metagenome | isolation source: seawater | place: Mediterranean Sea | collected 2009 | reverse complement strand
TGAATATAAATAATATTGAAAATGTAGATTTTATAAAGTTGGATGTTGATGGTTTTGAACTAGACGTTTTAAAGGGTGGAATAAATTTTTTAAAAAAAAACAAACCACCAATTTTCATGGAACTTGCACCATATCTTTACAAAGAGTTTGGTTATGAAATTGAAAAACTTACAAATTTTTTAGTTTCTTTAGAATATAAGTTTTACAATTTAAAAAAGATAAAACAGATAAAGAATATAGATTCTTACTCGAAAATGATTAAAGACGGATCTAGTGAAAATATTTTATTACTTTAAAATTTTTTTAGTAAATTGAAATATTTTTCTAAATTTTTTTTTTCATCAAATCTATGAAGAGATTTATATGAAATACTAACCTTTTTTTTAATTTGAGTTTTATTTTGAATTACACTTTCTATTTTTTTCAATAAGTCTTGTGAATTTCCAGTCTTGAATAAACTTCCTCCTTTACCATTCATTAGAATTTCTTTTGGTCCAGTTGGACAATCACTTGAAATAACGTATTTTTTTAATGACAATGCTTCTAATAAAACATTTGGCAGGCCTTCATATATAGAAGATAAAATAAAAAAACTAGATTTTTGAATGTAGGGAAAAGGATTTGTAATATTATTTTTCATTTTAATAATTTTATTTAAATTATTTTCAATAATAAACTTCCTTATCATATTTTCATTTTTTCCACTCCCAATTAACAAAAGTCTATATTTTTTTTTATTTTTTAATTTTGAAAATGCTTTTAACAGAGTAAATTGATCTTTTTGATCGTCAAACCTAGCAACATTAATAAAATTGCGAGTTTTTTTTTGAAAAAAATTAAAATTTATTTTTTTTTTACTTTTTCTTAAAATCTCTTTTTTATTTAAAGGATTGTAGATACATTCAGGATTAACCCTGAATTTCATTTTAATCAAACTTTTAAATTCGTAACTATTAACTATAAGAGCATCACATATACTTAATGCATTTTTATAAATAAAATTTTTTAATACATTTTTTGACCAGCCTGTGGGAGAGCTATTTGATCTTACAATAATCTTAGAATTCATTAGCTTACAAAGATATACACAATAGATATTTGCTTGAAATGATAATACTAAATTATTTTTATTTTCTAAAAGAGCTTTAAATAATAATATTAATCCAATAACAAATTTTAATCTTCTAGACAAATTTTGAATAAATTTACTTTTTGTAGAAATGAATAATATTTTTTTTGAAAAATAACTCTTTTTTTTGAATGTAGTGGTTATTACAGAAACACTTTCAAATTTGTTTGATAAATAATTAGCAATTATAATGAAATTTTTTTCAACCCCTCCAATATCTATGGTTGGCATGAAAAGAATTATATTTTTTTTATTCATTTAGATAAATTTTTGATTTATAAAATTAACAATTCAATATTAAAAAACATGGATTTAATTAGTGTTATAATCCCATATTATAAAAAAAAAAAGTTTATTGATCATTCAATAAAATCAGTAATTAATCAAACATATTCTAATCTTGAAATTATTTTGATTTATGATGATGAAGATAAGTCAGATCTTCAGTATATAATTAATAATTATAGTTCAAATAACAAAATCAAAATAATCATTAATGACAAAAATATTGGTGCAGGTTTGTCTAGAAATAAAGGCATTGAAGCTGCTAATGGAAAATATTTATGCTTCATAGATGCAGATGATATTTGGAAGGAAAATAAAGTAGAAACACAATTGTCATTTATGAAAAAAAATAAGTCGGATGTTTCACATACTTCTTACAAAATAATTAATGAAGAAAATAATCAGATTGGTTGTAGAACTGCCAAAAACTTTTTAAATTTAAAAGACATTATTAAATCTTGTGATATTGGACTATCGTCTGTAATGATAAGGAAGGATATAATGACTCATGATATAAGATTTTGTGACTTAAAAACCAAAGAAGATTTTGTGTTATGGTTAAAAATTTTGAAAAAAGGAATTCAAATATTTGCAATTGAAAATGAATTGCTATTATGGCGTAAAACAAATAATTCCTTGTCGAGCTCTACTTTTCAAAAATTATTTGATGGATATAAAGTTTACAACAAGCATATGGGTTATAGTTCTTTTTTATCATTATATTATCTTATTTGTTTAAGTTTTAATTACCTTATAAAAAGATTAAATGACTGAAATAATTATTTTTTTTTTTATTACTGTAATTTTATCTTTTATATCAAATCAATTTAATTTTTTACCAAATTTTTCAGGTGAAAAACATCAATTGTTTTTAAAAGAAAAAAAAATCCCTCTTATTGGTGGCATTTTATTTTTGTTTTTATCAATAAATTTTTTCTATGAAAAAAATATTTTTTTCTGTGGAATAATATTTATGGTTTTCATGATTGGTTTTTTTTCAGACTCTCGAATTATCAATTCACCAAAAATAAGAATTTTTTTACAAGTTTTAATAGTTTCTTTTTCAGTTTATATCCTGGATTTAAAAATTTCATCTACTAGGATAGATTTTTTAGATACAATTATAAATATAAAGTTACTTGGTATAATTTTTTGTATATTTTGTTTGATGATTTTAATAAATGGTTCAAATTTTATAGATGGCTTAAATGGATTATTAATAGGTTATTTTTTAATTGCTCTATTTATCTTATTTAAACTAAATCTTTTTGATCTACTTAATATCGAAAAAAGCCTGATAATATTTTTATTTTCAAGCTTAATAATAATGTTAATTTTCAATTTCTTAAATATTTTTTATCTAGGAGATGGAGGATCATATTCAATTGGAATAGTTCTTGGCTATTTATTAATTGAAATTTATAATTTATCAGGAATAATTTCTCCTTTTTTTATAATTTTAATATTGTGGCATCCTTGTTTTGAAAATCTTTTTTCAATATTAAGAAAAAATAAGTTTAAAAATTCACCTATAACCCCAGATAATAAACACTTACATCATCTCCTCTTTTTTTATTTAGATAAAAAGTTTTTTAAAAAAAAATTATATTCTAATAATTTTTCCAGTATTTTAATTAATTCATATAATTTTTTGATTATGTTAATTGCATCAATTAATATCTATAATACAATTTTTCAAATTACTTTAATATTTATAAACATTTTTTTATACTTAGTTCTTTACAGATATTTATTTTATTTTAGATTTATTAAAAAATAATTTGATCATACTCAGCAAAATTAAAAATCCATCTCTAAAAGCATTTACCTTCTTTTTTCCGGCTATTCTGCGTCTTTCATTGCAAGGATAAGAAATTAGTTTAAAACCAAATCTTTTAGCTTTGATAGGCAGTTCTATACAAAGAGAAAATTTTCTCTCCTCCAAATTTAGAGATTGTGCACAACTGGTATTACCCATTACATAAGTATAAAGAATGTCTGAAATTTTTAAGGAGAAAAAAAAATTGCCAAGAAAAGAGAATATTTTATTACCAATATAAGTAATTAAAGTATCGTCCTCACTAGAGGCATCTTGCATATATCTTGAACCAAAAACAAAATCACTTTTGTTTGTTTCTAGTAATTTATACATTTCTTGAAGTTCTTCAGGTACAAAAGATCCATCTGCATTAAAAATACAAAAATATTTTGTTTTCGTAAAACTTATTCCTTGAATAAGTGCATCTCCATAACCTTTATTTTTTTGATAAAGAATTTCGCAATCATAATCTTTAATTGAGTCAATTGTTTCTAAATCACTTTTTTCAAGAATAATTAATATTTTTAGATTAAATTTTTTTAGCTCCTCAAGCACCGAAGGTAAAGATTCTTTTTCATTTTTAGCAGGAATAACTAAAGTTAAATTTTCCATAAATATTTTATATTACTGATTATCAGGAAACTTAAAAAATAAAAGAAAACTATTATATAATTTTTATTAAATGTCATTTTATTAATATCTATTTTAAAATTTAAAATAGTAAAAAACACTATTAAAAAAAAGGGGTCAAAATATTTATGATAAATTGTGTATTGGGGGTTATTTAATAAAACTAATAAAAAAATTAAAATGTTGAATTTATCTCTTATTAAAAGAGGTAAACAAATAAAAATTGCAAAAAGTGCTACAGTGTAAAAAAAGTAGTTGTTTTCAAATACTAAATTTGAAAATTTGAAAAATATTCCACCTCCACTATATAAATAATTGTAATCAAAATTAAATACACAAATTAAAAAAATTAAAACAGAAAAAAGAATATTAATTTTTTTTAAAGGATTTTCAATTTCTATTACCTTTATAATTAAAAACGGTAGCAAATAAAAAAAGAATATAGAAAAAGTTATTAAGATATCATTGAAAATATTATTAAAAATAATTTTTTCATTTACACTTATTCCAGCAGCGCCTGGGTTTGAGAGAAAATTAACACCCATTATAAAAATATAGTAAAAACATGGAACAGCCAAAATAAGATTTATTAACAAAATCAGAAATATTTTTTTTGATTTGAAACCAAAAAAAGAAATATATTTCAAAATGAAAAAAATTGAAAAAACAGAAAAGTTTGGGCTGAAATATGCGCTGCAAACAATACACGATGTATTTAAGATTGCATAACTGATTTTCTTTTCATCTAAAAACTTTAAGAAAAAAAAAATACCTAATGTAAAAAAGAGCAAACCCATTATTCTGCTATCTGGCCAGATAGTTAAACTTCTAAATGTGGGAGATAAAAAAATGAGAAAAACAATAGTAAAAAAAATTTCCTTTTTAATAAACTTATATTTGACTTTTAAACACTTATAAAAAAAGAAAGGTAGCAAAAGACAAAAGTGCAAATGAATAAGTCTTATAAAATAGTCTTGAAAATCAAGTTTCTCAAAAAAACTTAAAATAATTATTAAAATAGGCGAGTGTCTTGTTGAAAAATTATCATATTGGTTAAGTGTTTGAAAAAAATTTATAGAAAATTGTTCACTTATTCTCTTTTGATTAACATAATCGAGATATGCAGCGCCAGTAGAATTTTCTCCAAATATGAAGCTTATAATCAGACTTATGTAAAATAAAAATAATATAACTATTTCTTTTTTAAATAATTTGTAATGTAGTAATTTTTTAAACATTGATATAAATAGTAATTATTATAGCTAAAAATGGATTATCATCTAACTCTTTTTCTCTACATAATATTATTTGTTCATTCGATTATTGGGTATGGTTTTATTTTTTCAAGAATAGCTAATAATGAACTGCTTTACAAAAATATTGGTTATATTGGGATTTTAGGTTTTTTTTTCTTATCTTTAATTTCAATTTTAACATCTTTTTTTTTCGCTCATGATTATATCCATAATATAATTCTTCACACGATAGGGATTATCGCTTTTTTAATATTGATGAAAAATTTTAAAAAGTTTAATGAAATTAGATATTTATGGCTTATTATTTTTATTTTTTGGTTAGGTATTTATGTTTACAAAAATCATGATGATTTTCCATATTATCATTTGACTTATGCTTTGAATTTATCAGAAAACAGTTTCATAGTCGGCACTGGACATTTTAGTCATGGCTTCAGAACATTTTCGAGTTTATTTTTTTTTCATTCAATTTTATATATGCCTTGGATAGATTTTTATTTATTTCATTCGGGTCCTTTTTTTATTCTCATTTTTTTTAATTTAATAATACTCTCAAATTTAATAAATAATTATAAAAAACAAAATTTTAATTTTATATATTTTTTTTCAATTCTTTCATTTATTTTTATAAATATTGCATTCTATAGGATAGCGGAACATGGCACAGATAGGTCTGCTCAAATTTTATTAATTTTAATATTCATATTTTTTTTTGAAATTATGTATGTCAAAAAAGATAAAAAAGAAATTTTAAATTACTTTAGCATTCTATTAATTCTAATTTTTTTAGCTTCAAGTATGAAAGTAATTTATTATTTATATTTGATACTAATTCCAATTATAATTTTTAAAAAAAAAATTTTTAAAGATTTTTTAATAAAGAAAAATTTTCTACTAATATCAATTGTCTCACTTAGTTTTTTTTTAAATCTATCAGTAAATTACTTAAATACTGGATGTTTATTATATCCAGCTGAAAAAACATGTATTATCAAACAAGAATGGTCCATTGAAAAGAAAGAAGTAAAGAGAATGTCTTTACATTATGAATGGTGGGCAAAAGCAGGTGGAGGTCCAGGATATGTTTCAGATATTAAACCAGAAACTTACGTTAAAAATTTTAATTGGTTAAGTAACTGGATTGATAGACACTTTTTTAATAAAGTATCTGATACATTATTAGGAATAATTTTTATAAACTTTTTTGTTTTTATTATTTACAAATATTTCTCAAAATCTGAACGCAAAAGTAAAATAAGATTTAAATTACTTGGTTATGTGATTCCATCACTTTTTCTTTTAGAATGGTTTATCAATCATCCGTCAATGAGATATGGAGGATACGTACTTTTTGCAATACCTTTTTTTCTTCTTTCTTCGCAGATTATTGAAAAATATAATTTTGAAAAAAAAATTATTCGTAATATATCAATATTTTTTATTATCTTAGCTATAGTTTTTTTTAATGCACGCAATGTATCGAGAATAATAAAAGAGAATAAGATTTATAATTATGATGTTTTTAAAAGTCCTTTCTTTTATGTGGATAAAGTTGAGTCTATTAAAATAACTCAAAGAGACCAATTTAATATTTATTCAACAAAAAATAACAAAATGTGCTGGGCCTCAAAAACACCATGTTCTTATTCCAAAACTTTGGGTGTAAAAAAATTCTTGTGGATGAATATGGTTTATAAAAATGATTAATAAAATTTTTCTTAAATTTTTAACCTTTTTTATATCTTTAGTTGATTATGCAAATAAAAAAAAAATTATCAAATTTTTAAAGAATAAATTAAAAGAACAAAATTTGACCATTATAGATATTGGATCTCACAAAGGTGAAACTATAGAGTTATTTTTTAACAATTTTGATATCCAAAAAATCTTTGCATTTGAACCAAATATTGCACTCTTTGAATTATTAAAAAAAAAGAAAAAATATGAAAATGATAAAATTGAAATATTTAATTGTGGAGTAGGTTTAAATGAGGGCGAACTTGATTTAAATATAATGATTGATACTTCCTCCTCAACTTTTAATACAATGAATTTGGATTCAAATTATTATAAGAAAAAGAACAAAATAGTAAATTTTTTATCAAATAAGAAAGACTTAATTGAAAAAATACAAAAAGTATCAATTGTAAAATTATCAAAAATAATTCTACAGAATGACATTAGCAATATTGATATTTTAAAAATTGATACTGAAGGCTTTGAATTTAATATATTAAAAGGTATTAACTCAAACGATTATAAAAAGATTAAATTCATATATTTTGAACATCATTATGATTTAATGATTAACAAAGGTTATAAATTTTCAGATATTCATAATTTATTAATTTCTTGTAATTTTAAAAAAATTTATAAAATCAGAATGAAGTTTAGAAAGTCGTTTGAATATATTTATGAAAATACATTATAAAAATCCGAAAGTTAGCATAATCATAGTTAATTATAATAATGCTAAGTATCTTGAAAATTGTATTAACTCAGTTTTTAATCAATCTTATAAAAATAAAGAAATTATTGTTGTAGATGATATATCAGAAGATAATTCACTAGATGTTTTAAAAAAATTTAAAAAAAAAATTAAAATTATAATCAATAAAAGAAAAACTTCTCAAGGTAGTTATAATCAAATTAATTCTTATTATAAAGGATTTGTAAAATCAAAAGGTGACTATATTTTTTTTTTTAGATAGTGATGATTATTTTAAAAAAAAAAAAGTTGAATTAATAGTCAATAAATTTAGATCGAAGAATAGTTTAAATTTGATCTTCGATTTACCAATATTTAAATTCAGAAATAAAGAAATAAAAAAAAATTTTAGACAAAAGAAATTTCTTATTTCAAGTTGGCCAAGATTTAGTCCTCAGAGCTGCATTTCAATAAAAAAAAAATTTGCTGAAGAAGTATTTAAACAATTGAAAATTAAAAAATATGAAACTATTTGGCTTGACTTCAGAATTGCTGTTTATCATTTTTTGAAAAAAAAAAATATTTATATATTTAAGAGGTATTTAACCTATTATAGACAATTAGAAAATTCCGCCTCTACAAGGTATAAAATTTTTAATAAAAATTGGTGGCACAGAAGAAAGCAAGCTCACGAATTTGTTAGTTTCATAAATAAAAAACTTAAACTTCAAGATAACATAAATATAGATAAAGTTTTAACAAAAATAATAAATTTATTTTAAAATGAAAAAAATTCTAATAATCGGAAAAAAAAGCTTTTTAGGGTCAAATCTTAAAATGCATTTATCTAAGTCTTACAAAATTCATAATTATTCTTATGAAAAAATTATTTATAAAAATGAGGAATTTTTTAATGATTATTCCCATGTAATAAATACCTCTATACATAGAAATTATATTCAAAAAAAATATGATATTAAATATGATTTAGATAGAAATTTTATTAAAAAATTTAAAAAATTAAATTTTTTTTATGTCTTTTTTAATTCAAGAAAAATTTATTTTCCAAAAGAAAATATTAAAGAAACGTCTTTGATTTTACCTATTAATGATTATGCAAAAAACAAAAATATAACTGAGAAATTTCTTATAAAAAAAATTAATAATAAACTCATATCCCTTAGAATATCAAATGTAATAGGTAAAAGACGATATACGAATATGAGAAATAACCATAAATTATTTTATGATAATTTTTTAGAATATAAAAAAAATAAAAAGAAAATAATTGTAAACAATGAATTTAAAGACTTTATAAGTATTGATCAATTTTCAAAAATTGTAGGTTTAATAATTAAAAATAGAATAAAAGGAATCTACAATGTATCTCTGGGAAAAAAAATTTATATTTCTGAAATAGTAAAGTGGTTAGATAAAAAATTTTCAAAAAACATAAGATTTATAAATTCTCAAAAAGATTCTTTTACTTTATCTAATAAAAAGATACTTAAAAAAATTCAAATTAATTTGACTAAAAATCAAGTTAAATTATTTTGCAAAAAGTTAATTTAGATAATAGCTTTGATTATCTTTCTTTACGAAATAAGTTAAATAGATTAGTAAAGTATTTATGAAAAAAAAAACTGCGTTAATATTTGGAATTACTGGTCAAGACGGATCTTATTTAGCTGAATTTTTACTAAAAAAAAATTATATTGTTAATGGTGTTAAAAGAAGATCTTCAAGTATAAATACTAAAAGAGTAGATCATATTTATCAAGATCCACACGAAGCTAATTATAAATTTAGGCTCCATTATGGAGACATAACTGACTCATCGTCTGTATCTAGCTTAATTAAAAAAACAAAACCTGATGAAATTTATAATCTTGCCGCTCAATCTCATGTTGCGGTATCGTTTGAAGTTCCAGAGTATACTGCTAATGCTGATGCTTTAGGTGCATTAAGAATTTTAGAAGCTATTAAATTTCATAAACTGGAAAATAAAACTAAATTTTATCAAGCTGGTACTTCAGAAATGTTTGGTAAGGTTCAAAGTACACCACAAAATGAAAAGACAAATTTTTATCCACAAAGCCCATATGGAGTAGCTAAATTATATGCTCATTGGATTACAAAAAATTACAGAGAGGCTTATAAAATTTTTGCATGTAATGGCATTCTGTTTAATCACGAAAGTCCCAGACGGGGCGAGACATTTGTAACCAAAAAAATTGTTTCAGCACTTTGCAAAATAAAAGTGGGAAAACAAAATAAACTTTTTTTAGGAAATTTAAATGCTCGAAGAGATTGGGGGCATGCAAGAGATTATTGTTTAGCTATGTGGAAAATACTCCAGCAAAAAAAACCTGATGATTATGTAATAGCTACAGGGGTACAATATTCAATTAAACAATTTGTAAATCTTACAGCAAAAAAATTAGATATGAAAATAGTTTGGAAAGGTAAAGGCGCAAAAGAAAAAGGTTTTAATGAAAACAACAAACCTATCATAGAGTGCGATAAAAATTATTTAAGACCTCTTGATGTTAACACACTCCTAGGAGACGCAAGAAAAGCAAGAAAAAAACTCAAATGGAAACCAAAAGAAGATATAAATTCACTAATTGATGAAATGATACAAGCAGAATATCAATTGTTAGACTTTTGATGAAACTAGAAAAAAAAAGTAAAATTTTTTTAGCTGGCCATAATGGAATGGTGGGTTCAGCGATCTTAAGATATTTAAGAAAAAAAAATTACAAGAAGGTTATTATACAAGATAAAAAAAAATTAAATCTTTTAAATCAAGAAGAAACTGAAAATTATATCAGAAAAATTAAGCCAGAATTCATCATAATTGCTGCCGCGAGGGTCGGTGGTATTTTGGCGAATAAAAATTATAAAGCTAATTTTATCTATGAAAATCTAATGATACAAACAAACATTATTCATTCTGCTTATAAGGCAGGAGTAAAAAAATTAATTTTTTTAGGATCAACTTGCATTTATCCAAAATTTTCAAAACAACCCATAAAGGAAGATTATTTACTCTCAGGAAAATTAGAATCAACAAATGACGCTTACGCGATAGCTAAAATATCCGGTATTAAAATGTGTGAGGCGTATAATGAACAATACAAATTAAATTATATTTGTTTGATGCCGACTAATTTATATGGACCAAATGACAATTATAATGAAATGAACTCTCATTTTTTTCCTGCTTTGATTAAAAAAATTTATTTAGCAAAAAGATTTAATAAAAAAAAAATAATCATTTGGGGCAATGGAAAGCCTAAAAGAGAACTGATGTTTGTTGATGATCTTGCTATAGCATGTGAATTTTTTTTAAAGAAAAAAACAAATCATACGCTTATTAATATTGGATCAGGAGATGAAAAATCGATTACTGATTATGCAAAATTTATAATGAAAAAATTGGGAGTTAAATTGAAAATAGTGTATGATAAAAATAAGCCAAATGGTACACCAAAAAAAAAAGTTAATAGTAAATTAGCAAAAAAATATGGATGGCATTCAAAATTTAGCCTTGAGAGTGGATTTAAACTTACATACAAAGATTTTTTAAAACATTATTAAAATTGATGAAAGATATATTAATTGTTACTGGTGGATGTGGTTTTGTAGGTAGTAATTTAATTGAATTCTTATTAAAAAAAACAAAATTTAAGATAATAAGTTTGGACGACTACTCATCTGGATCAAAGAAAAATCACCTGAAAAATAAAAAAGTTCAATACATTAAAGGGCACACTAAAGATGTAAGTAAAATTCTTAAAAATAAAGTGAAAAGAATTCATTCATTATTTCATTTTGGTGAATTTTCTAGAATCTACCAAAGTTTTTTACAAATGAACAATTGCATACAATCTAATACAATAGGCACCAATGCTATTTTTGATTTTTGTTTAAAAAATAGAATCAAGTTAATTTACTCAGCAACTTCAGCGTCATTAGGCAATAAGGGCAAGGATAAAAATTTATCACCTTATGCATTTACTAAGGCAAAAAATCTAGAATTATTAGAGAACTTAAAAAAATGGTTCAATTTTAGATATGAGGTAATTTTTTTTTACAATGTTTATGGGCCAAGACAAATTTGTGAGGGAAAAATGGCGACAGTTATCGGTATTTTTGAAAATCATTTTCTTAAAAAAAAACCATTGCCAGTTGTAAAACCAGGTTCACAATCAAGAAGGTTTACTCACATTCATGATACAGTTGAAATTTGTTTCAAAGCATGGAAAAATGATATGTGTAGATTTTATAGTATTTCAAACAAAAAAAGTTATTCAATTTTAAAAGTAGCAAAGTTATTTAATTCAAGAATAAAATTTTTCCCAGCTAGAAAAGGTGAAAGATATGCATCAGCACTCAGCAATCTCAGTTTGTCAAATAAGGTTTATAAGCATTATGGTAAAAAAAAATTGACCACTTACATTGATGAATTCAAAAAAAAACCCAGAAAATAACCTATATTATCAATCAAAAGTTTGTTTACATTAATGAATAATTGGATATAAATCGGTCGCCGGTGATTTTTGCGAAAGGGTTATACCCGATCCCATTCCGAACTCGGAAGTCAAGCCTTTCTGCGCCGATGGTACTTTG
>MDTB01135609.1_pt1 | contig 12182 bp, 14 predicted proteins | sample 811161 | NCBI WGS metagenome assembly MDTB01 (sample SAMN05326650, study PRJNA326480) | marine metagenome | isolation source: seawater | place: Mediterranean Sea | collected 2009 | reverse complement strand
GTTCGTAAAGACACAACCTGCACAATCTTTATGTGCGTCAAATTTATGCTTGACTTTCTTGTCCATATAGTCTAATACGTCTGAGGCATGGCACAATTGATAACTCTCATGGAAGTGTTCGTAGTTGTCATTCAACACCACACTATCGCATGGATAAACTGTACCAGGTTTACCTGTCTCTTTATGTATCTCCTCAGAAAGATACGGTCTGAAATAACTCTGATGGCACACATTTTGTTTGGGTGCACCATGTACTTTGTATTGATGGAAGAAACGTTTATCTTTTACTTGTTTCAATACATTATCTAAACTTCTATGTTGTCTAATTAAATTCTCTTGTTTCAATAGACAGTTAGGTAATAATCTGATATACTTACTACCACATGCGTCTGCCACTTTAGAAACTTTTTCTAATAGTCCAACTCTATCACCCATCACTTCGTCTGACGCTTCGTGTTCAACTGTGTACACCATAGAATTACCTATCGTGGTCCTTGACATATCAAACTTCTCTAGTGGTAGTCCTATTCTATTTTCCCAATCGAAGAATACATTGATTGATATTCTTACCCAGGTAAACATCTTACACACATCTTCATCAACTCTCTTCCAATAATTCTTACTACCGTTACTAATCAATGCGACCTCTAATCCCTCACCATACAACCATCTGACCAATTCGTTAAAGTGTTTGTAAGCAGTAGGTTCACCACCTCCAGTTAATATTACTGCTTTCAATCCTCTCGTCTTTAATTTGGTAACATAGTCTTTGATTGTGTCCATGTCAATACGACTATGGGTATCTCTATACGTCACACTACAATATGGACATTTGAGATTACATGCACCCTCTGGACTTATGTGTGTAGATATAACCGTGTTGGGGTCATTGTTCTTATAGTTTAACATCGCCTGTTGATGTCTCCACCACTTGATACCTGTTGATGTAAATTTGTGTTCTTCTTCGCTGGGTTCGTGTTCTAATTCTGTTTCCCTAGGTGTCTCATCATAGAAGATATAGATGTTACTATACTTCATGCCTTTTTCAACTCTTTCTAAAATTTCATAACCTTTTTCTAATGTGATTGGTTTAAGGTGTGAAACATCTTCATTGTCAATATATTCATAGTTCTTTACAAAATTTTTTACTTTACCACGAGCGGCATGTCTATACATGATATACTCGTCCTCTTTTTTATAGAGACCAATCTCAAAACCCCTACCGTAATGTACTTTGACTGGTTCGTAATCTTTTATCTTTGGGAGACCCATGGTAACGCTTTCTTAATATAGTGTTTATAGTTTTCAGATATCTCTAAGTCCTCAGTTTCTGGTGTCCAGTTTAACCACTTTTGTTCATACCAAACAGGACTTGGTTGACTATCTCTATAGTATTTAGATGATTGTAAAAGTACCTCACACCTGTACTTCATTACCTCTGGTGTTAGACAAAATCCGTAATTGTAACATGAGTAATCTGGGTGTATGGCATGTGGATTAGACCAACAACCCTTATTTGTCTTACCCATTTCACCATTGTAAAGAGTTGGACCGGGTCTTGGTTTTTGTCTCGGCACATACCATTCTTCACTCTTCCAAAATTCTATCTGTTTGAATGATGTTTCTTTGTCTTTAATATCCCATATCTTGTTTATGTCTTCACCCCATACCATATCTGGTTCCATCATCAATGTTTGCCATGGTCTACCGTGATCTTTTACGACTTGGTCATACATTATCTTATACTGATTGTCTGGTAAATCAAATTCTTTTACATAGACGAATACTTTTTCTAAACCAAATTTCTTATCACAAAAGTCCGTGACGTTTTCGTTGAGTGGTGGTAAGTTGGTACAACCTTTATACCAAGGTAAGTGAGACCAGAATATAAAAATTCTGTCTACGTGGTCATAGATACTATTAACGGATTGTTCTAAGAAATCTAACCCGTAATGGATTCTATAAATCGCATATTTCATATCTTTAAGTTCTTCATTTCATTCTCTGGTTCTGCTATCTCGTACCTTTCAAATACTTCTTTCAACATATTAAAAAGAATCCTATATGGTTCAGGAGTTGTACAAAAACTTTCACAAACAACTATCCTATCAAAATCTTTATTGTATAGACTAGATGTATCATCAAACCAATTAAACCTCTGTATCTCTTTTGTAATCTCAAACACATCTTCGTGGGTATGGGAATCATAATTTTTAATCCACACATAACCCTGTAACATATTTTTCAACATCAATGTTCTAATCCAGTTAGCCCTACCCAGTATGCCATTATTCTGAGATTGCCACTCGTTATAACCTAGGTCATGGTGATGATCTATATTATATAATGTGTCACCTGGTTTGATGTAGTTAGCACAGGTCTGGTGTTCTTTTATAAAGTAAACGTTCTCGTTATGTTGAAAGTGTTTACACAATCTCACCAACTCTATCGCTTGTTCAGGACTTCTCACCCAATCACAATCTATACTTAATATGTTCATTTATTTTTTATTCTTTCCATAATCTTTTGTGCGTGATCTTCTCTAGTATTTGCTTCATCATCAAAAATTTTTTTATCTAATCTATATAGATTGCCTTTATCTTGCGTTCTATTTCTAGCATAGGTATCGTCCATCTCGTTACTATCTTTTGAAAAATGTCTGTGTCTCACTAATATATTACCTATATAGTTAGTTCGATTAATTCTCTTTGCTATATCAAATACCCAAGTGTCATTGTAACCAAAGTTAAATACACCAGGTGCAAAGTAACCCAACGTCTCGTACCACTCTCTACTGATAATAGGAAAGGCACAATGTTTGGGTCCATTTATATCATCATTAACCCAACTGCACCAGTAAGGATCTGGTAGATAGTTTAAGTTGCTCTCTAATAAATTATCCCAACTCATTGTCTCGTATTGCAAATCATCATTACCCATAATCATGTAATCACCCATACACATTTTTGCTAGGTCATTCCAAGATTTAGATACTGACTTTGGTTCACCAATCAAAAATTTTACCCGTAAAAAATCTTCTTGGTACATCGCCTCTATCATTACATATTCTTCTAAACATGGATCATCATTATCCACATAGAAAAATAATTCTACCCTACCATGTTGTTTGGTAGTACGTTTGATAGATGTTATAAAACGTTGCACTTTATCTGGTCTATTTCTAGTTGGAGTTAATATTGAAAAAATCATACTTTCCTCATTAAGTTTTGTTTGATGTATTCTTTACCTTTTGGACCTGTCCAGTGAATAACTTTTTTAGTTGGACTATCTCTACCTTTTCTAAATGATAATCTTAACCATTGATAGTCTTGTGGTAATTCTATGATTTGTTCGTGTGGATTAGTATTAATCATATCATATAATGCCTCTTGGTCACCCCTAACGCCATCATTCTTTTGTAATCTCATGTCCCATAGGTTTAGTAGGTTAGGTCTATCGTTCACTACAATAACACCTGTTGCCCACCAATTACCTCTGACTATATCTCTGGTAAGTCCAATAGTATCAGGTGGAACTAAATCGAAAACATCTGAAATATCTGTTAGTATCTCGCAATCAATATCTAACCACGCCACTCTTTTCTCTGGTGCATTGATAACACAATGTAACTTATGAAACCAACCAGACTTCGTGTGTCTAGGTAAGTCCTCACTAAACCAAACTTCAGGATATTTCTCTATCATTTCTTGTTTAGTATCTGGGTTCATGCCCAAATCCCAAACACCAATACGTTCTTTATCGTGGTGTTTTGTGGCATTTGATAACCACCAATCCAATAAATAATCTAGTCTGTTATCAACGCCTGTTAGGATCATAATCTTTTCTGTTCAATAATATAAATGCTTCTAGGTCAACTACAGCAAGTGGTTTATGATGATTTCTTTTAATTACTGCAAGTGGTTCGTAACCCTTACAATTTTCTTCAGCCTGTTTATATGCTTTCCAGATATTTAATGCCTCTTGGTTCTTACACTCTATGCTATATGGAAATAAATTTCTGGCTGCTTTCGCCATGATTAAGTCTTCACCACCTGCACCCATACTTCTACTTTCGATATCTTCTGGGTCAACACCAAGGTGTTCGATAATTAATTCTCTGACCTTCTTTTGTAAGTTTCTACCTTTTGCCTTTGCACTGCTAGTCTTCATCTTCAAAATTGACTGGATCCATTTCGTCCCAATCGTCTCCATCATGTAATGCTTCACCACAACATGGGCAAAACTTCACAGGTAATTCATTATATACTTTTATCTTAAATTCTGCCTCACAATGTTCACATACTATCATAAAGCGAAACCTTTAAAACTATCTTCTTCGACATCTTGTTTAATCCCTCCTACAACATAGGACTCAATCTCTGTTTCCTGTGGTGCATTTTGTAACCCTTTACTATTTAACCAGTGTTCAGTCCACGGTAATGGGTTTTGATTTTTAGGTTGATCGTATAATGGTTCTAATCCAATACCTCTCATTCTCTTGTTTGCGATAAACTCAACGTAGTTATGTAGTAGTTTATCATTCAACCCTATCATACTTCCATCTTTGAATAGATAGTTTGCCCAGTTCTTTTCCTGTTCAACACAATCTTTATACATCTGGATTACATTACCTTTTTCTTCTTCGATAACATCTAACATTTCTTTATCTTTCTCATGGTTCATGTAATTCTTAATTATGTGTTGACTTACTGCGAGGTGTTGACTTTCGTCCCTTGCAATCAAAGATATAATTTTTGCACTACCTTCCATAAGTTTTAATTCACCAAAAGCAAAACTACAAGCGAATGAAACATAGAAACGGACACCTTCTAGTATGTTTACGTTTATCAATGCCCTCCAGAGTTTTCTCTTTAACTCTTTTGTGCTGATACCTTGGACTTCTCCATCAAGTAACCATCTTTGTCCGTCATTGATTAATTCGTCATATGTCTTTGTTACTGCCTCTGCTCTTTCTGTAATATACTTATCTGTCAATATTTTATCAAATACCTCACCAGGTTGTGAGTATATATTTTTTATTATGTGAGTATATGATCTGGAGTGTATAGATTCCATAAAGTCCCAAGTTAGAATACAACCCTCTAACTCTGGTAATGAACAGAATGGTAAAAATGCAAGACATGGGCCACGACCTTGCACACTATCTAATAATGTTTGATATCTTAGGTTACTTGTAAAGATGTGTTTTTGTTCTGGTCTCAACTCTTGCCAATCGTTTCTATCTTTCTGTAAAGATACCTCTTCTGGTCTCCAGAATAGACCCAGTTGATGATTATTTAATTTATCGAAGATAGGATATTTGTAAGTATCAAATCTTTGTACTGCATTGTCCTCACCAAAGAACATTGGTTGTTTTGTGAAATCTACGCTTGCGTCTTTATTATATACACTCTTGCCCATTTATATTTTACCTTTCTTATAATAGTCTTTATGTCGATAGTATAAATCTTTTAGACTTTCTACCTCGCTGTCTTTGTCTAGTAAATCTCTAAACAAATCTTTATTCTTACTCCATTCTCTACCAGTCCACCACTCAAAACCATTATAGTGTGACTTGTACTCACAAACTTTTTCATAAGCGTATGAAGAATAATAATATAGATACCTCATGTCTCTATACATCATACACTCAAAATTTTGAGCCATTGTGCCTAAACTTAATTCAGGCGTTTCGTAGTCCCAAGCAAATTCACCTGCAACAACACAATTACCATATCTAGTTAGTTGAGTATATGCAACAATTTTATTATCATGCCAATAAACAAAATAATCTTTCTTACCATACTCTTTATCAACCAACTCACTTCCGTGGTCATTGTAACCTTTGTGTTCACAATATTTTTTATATATCGTATCACACTCTTTCTGCCAGGGATTATCATCAGGATAATATCTGCCAGATATTTCTTTCTTCATGTATTGTCTATGTTTTTTCTTTATAGAAAATTCATCTAAAACAATACGGGTTGTTCTCGCTTGTATCCACAGTTGCCTATCTGTATGATAGAAGAAGGCATCCATAGGTGTCCAACCTAATGATAATGCCTTTTGTTCTTCATCTTTATCAACTTCCGCTAATGCAAGTCCGTAGATTAAATCATACTTCGTTGTATTACCGTATATGTGGTCATAAAATATCTTCATCTTTGTTTTTCTTATTCACAGGTCCTATAGGTGTTTCATCTTGTTTATTAAACACTTCTTCACCCTCACGTTCCCATTGTGTAAAATAACTATCGTCCGTGATACTATCTTCTCTGGTATTCTCAACTGTATAGAAGTTTTGGTCTATGAGATAACCAGGGTTACCTGATAGTCTCTCTTCCATAAATGCGTCATCATACCATATCGTTCTATTGTTTGGATATGCGAAGAAATTACCATCGTCCATTCTAAACATGTGGGCGCACTTATGCTCAGGGTCCTCACTAAAGTTAGTATCTAACATACCCGCTTTATCTTCCCAACCAAAGTCTATCGTAAACATGTAGGTACCTTTTCTTTTCGTACCATGCCAATCAACTAACTCTGCCCTACAGTTTGCCAATCTATTTCTTCTTTGTACGTTAACATAACTACTGAAACAATCCCAGTACATATGAATATTCAAAGGATATATTGGTGCGTCTTTCTTCCATACGAAAGAATTTATTGGTCTTCTCGTCCAGTTTACACCATTTGGTAATAAACACTCAAACAATATTGCCCTACGTTCCATACAGTTAACAGTATGTACGTCAGCGAATGTATGATCGCCATGACCTCTAGTATGATTATAAAGATATTCGTTTCTTATGTAAGCACTAAACGGTGGTATGTTATGATTTAAGTATGCCATTATATTGCACAAGCCTCACAATAATCATCATATTCTTCCTGAGTATTAAATTCATTTCTTGTTTTCATTTCTTGGTCCCTATCACCTATACTGTGTTGTGGTTCATCATTATCATTTTTACCATCATATGTATTTTGATAATATGAAGTCTTCCAACCCATCTTATATGTAGTGAGTAAATCTCTTGCCATAACAGATACAGGCACTTGATTACCCTCGTATTGTTCTGGGTTATATGACCAGTTACCTGAGATTGCTTGGTCAAAGTATTTCTGCATTACTGCAACAACATTGATGTAACCTTCGTTACCGTGCATATCCCAAAGTAGTGTATAGTGATTTTTTAGATTAGGGTACCCCGGTACTATTTGTTTGAGGGGTCCTTTCTTACTCTTTTTAACTGAAAGATAGTCTCTAGGCGGTTCAATGCCATTCGTCTCATTACAGACAACACTCGAACTCTCAGACGGCATTTGGGCCGATAACGTGGAGTGACGTAACCCGTTCTCTCTGATATCCTTTCTAATAGCAGTCCAATCATAAGTTAGTTTCCTCTTAACGATACTATCAACATCTTTCTTATAAGTGTCTATTGGTAGTATTCCATCAGAATATTTAGTCCTATCAAACTTCTCACACGCACCCTTTTCTTTTGCAAGGGCATTACTAGATTTTAGTAGATAGTATTGAAATGCCTCTGTCCACTCATCTAATAATCTCCATGCGTCTGGCGTGTCATACTTAACTTTGTTTTTTGCAAGGAAGTGTGCCAGTCCAATATATCCAATACCTAGACTTCTTCTCGCTTTTGTTGATATCTCTGCGGCCTTAACTGGATAGTTTTGCAGGTCGATTAATTCTTCTAAACCTCTTACTGATAAATCACAAAGGTTCTCCAAGTCATCTATCTTCTTTACTGCACCTAGATTGATTGCACTTAATATACATAATGCAATCTCACCCTCACCATCTATGTGTTCTAGTGGTTCTGTTGGTAGTGTAATCTCCTGACATAAGTTGGACATATACACTTGGTCTTTGAAACTCGAATGTGTGTTGGTGTGATCTATATTCATTATATAGATACGACCAGTCTCTGCCCTCTCTTTTAGAATTGCCATGAAAAGGTCTTGAGCCTTGACTTTCTTTTTCTTAACCTTTGTAGAGCGTTCAAACTTTTCGTATAACTCATCAAATTCTTTTGTGCCATATGCGTCATATAAACCTGGCACATCATGTGGTGAGAATAGTGAAATATCTTCACCATTAATAAATCTCTTGTAAAATAATTCTGATATCTGAATTGAGTAATCTAATTTTCTTACCCTGTTATCCTCTGTACCTTTATTGTTCTTTAAAACAATAATGTCTTCTATCTCTTGGTGCCAAATAGGAAAGTGTACAGTTGCACTACCGCCTCGTACACCATTTTGTGTACAGCACTTAACAGTTGCTTCAAACTTTTTAAGGAATGGGATAACGCCTGTGTGTTGAACTTCGCCTCCACGAATCCTAGAGTTGATTCCACGTATCCTTCCAGCGTTGATACCAATGCCCGCCCTTTGTGAGACATAACGTCCAATAGCCATATCTGAACTAAAGATACTACCAAGAGTATCATCACTATCAACCAAGACGCAACTAGCAAACTGACGGAGAGGAGTACGAACCCCAGCCATAACAGGTGTTGGGATATTGATAAGATGATTGGATATAGCGTTGTAATATTTCTTAACATAGTCGTATCTCTTGTCTATAGGATAGTTTCTGAATAATGTCGCCGCAATCATCATGTACATAAACTGCGGTGTTTCAAATATATTGCCAGTACTTCTATCCTGTACCAAGTATTTATCAACCACTTGTCTTAAACCTGCATAAGAGAATAGGTAGTCTCTCTCATGTTTGATTAAATCACCCATAGCCTGTATTTCTTCATCTGTGTACCAAACAAGTATTCCCTTGTCATACACACCTAAGTCTATACATTTTTTTATGTGATCCAATAGTGTGGGGTGCTCCCATAATCTATGATGTAAGGATTTACGGAGAGAGAATAAAAGCAAACGAGCAGCCACATATTGGTAGTTTGGACTTTCTAATGTAATCAGGTCACTCGCACTTTTAATTAATATCTGTTGTATATCATCAGTTGACATGCCATCATAAAATTGTAATCCACTGGACATTTCTACTTGGGATTCAGAAACACCTGCCAAACCTTCGCAAGCGTATTTGACCATACTGTGTATCTTTTGTATATCCAGAGGTTCTAAGCCCCTTCCGTTTCTTTTCTTTACGTTAATAGCGTCTGGGCTCATTATACCTCCTTATAATTGTTCAATTGTTGTTGTGCGGATAATTTTGAAAATGTGTTACTATCTATAATACTTTGTATCTCTGCCACACTCATGCCTGCCATGACCATATCATTAATATCTTTGTGTTTCAATGACTTAGGAAAGATACACACTTTTTTATTTTTTAAAATTAATTGTTGTATTTTTTCAACAATCTGTTTGTTTCTTGGTTCGTTGTCTAAGATATACACAGCGTTGGGTAAGTTGATGTTTAAATCTGCACCCGCAGCCGCAATCGCATTTGGTAAAAACAAACTATCAATTGGACCCTCAACGACATAAACTTTCTTGTTCACATCTAATCTATCAAGTCCAAATATTCTTCTTTTGTTCTCATCTAATTTAATTGTTATATACCTGGGTTCTTCGTTACCAAAAGCACGCCCTTGAAAAGCGAACATATTATTATCCACTCCAAAGAAAGGTAGGACGACCCGTGGGTGATCCTTAGAGTTGACTAGACCCGTTTGGAACTTATTTGGAATCAACGAATTGACCCAGGCATAAAATTTTGGACAGAAATAAATTCTATCCAAAAACTCTGTTAAATGTCTTGTTTTAGCAAACTGTAGAGCAGGATGGTCCTTCTCTAGTTTATCGTACCGTGTAAGACCACTCAAATTCTTATCATCAAATCTTACTGGTTTAAAATGAAACTCTGGTTCTTTTGTTTTACCACCTTTATATTTGGCGATAACATATTCTCTATATAACTGCGGGTCTATGTGTTCTATTAACTTACCTAGTGTCGTACCCTTTGAACAGTTGTGGCACTTATAAAAGTATTCGTTCTTTACCGTGTAAACAAAACCACGTGCCTTAGATTGTTTCTTTTGACTATCACCACAGTATGGACATCTAAAGTTATAGAGGTTGTTAGACTTCTTCTTAAATCTGTCTAGTCTCGGTGATAGTGTGAGTAAGTATTGTATATCAATCATATTTTGAAACATCATCAAATTGTATCTCAACTTGTCCTGTTCGACTTCTATATACATCGCCGGCAAGAATTGTAAAATCACCTTTGTCATAATGATTTTCAAACCAAGTCTTCATGTTCATCTTCAAATCGTTATCATTCCAATCATCTTTATTTAATGTGGTCATTACAGCAAATATTTTTTTACAATCATTATCCCAAACAGTAAGTAGGTGGTCATGTGGATTAATTCTTTTGCAACCTTGTCCACCAAAGAACTTTGTCTTAGCGGCACTACCTGCATATGATGAACATTTAACTTCTAGTCTTTCATGTTCATACCCTTCTTTACTTATACCAGGAAACTCTACGTCTGGATGCCCTGTCTTTAATCTAGGTGTTCTTGCTAGAATACCAGACTTATCAAATGCCATCGCGGCAGCGGACATAAAGAAGTTAGATACTGTACCAGATAAATGATTTATCTCTATACCAAATTCATCTGACGTAATAGGGTTCAAACCATTCATCTTAATATTTAAGAATTGTTTAGTAGCATCAAGCGCCCACTTCATTATATTATTTTTAATCTCAGGATTCTTATCCATGTGATTATAGAAATCAAATCTATCTGGATCTGCCTTCAATACTGGCTTACCTTGTTTAGTTAGATTGTTTGCTTTTGCAAGTGATATAACATCATCAGCAACTTTCATTAATAACTTTTTATCGAAGTCATATATTCTAATCATCTGTCTAAATGATTTAGGTTGTATACCTCTTTCCATTGAAAATTCATTAATCATCTTGTTGGAGAATGCTTTACCAAACTCTTTGAAATATGCAAGCGCTTTTCTCTTAAACGTTCTTACTGCGGTAACAGGATTACTTTCGTCTCTCTTACCGTCAAGGTTATATTTCTCTAACTGTAGGTATTGTTGATATTCAGATATAGTGGGATCGTATCTTGTTGGTGATACTTTTGCATACAAGAATTTAAAATTGTTTTCTTCAGCACCCCATGACCTGAAGTTACCAGACATGATGATACCTGTTGCAGGACATACTTCGATGGCGGTATGGTTAGGATAACCATGTTCGTCATAGTGTTTCTGCATGGAAGTAGCAAGTGTGTTGATTTCTTGTAAGTGTTCGTCTCTAGGATAGAGGTCTTCATTGAGAGGGTGTCTCTTAATGTCTTTTAGATATACGATGGTGACTTCATTACCATGGCTATCTTTAATAGTCGAAAAATTTATAGCAGTCATAATTTACCTTTCTAAATTAAATTATGATACCATAATACACCATTTTGGTGTATTTGTCAAGCGTTTTTTGAAAAAAAGTTTAACCTGCGTCAGAATGTCGCGGTTATTAGATATGCCAAGTATTGAGACCTCTGCGGTCTAATTCTTTCTGCCTACGTTCTAGGTCGTATAGGTCATGGGATTGACCTAACCATTCGTTTACCTTATCTTTATCTGACTTCCACATGTCCCAGGAAGCGATCCATTCAAATAACCACATTATATTTTATTACTCAATTTTCTATTTTGTTTAAAAAGATATTCATTGAGCGAAGTTTTCCAGTCCCTACCATACTCTGTCCTGAAATAACGGACCAGATTTGGATCCACATTATCAAAACTATCGCCATGAGAGATAGTTGAAAAGCGAAGTGAGTCAAGGAAATTTTGTATGAGTTGTACCATTTTTGTCCTTTCGTATTTATCATATAATACTATATAACATATTTTTACGAAAAAGGACAGCATTACTTCCACAAAGACGCTATGTGTAAAACGCATAGACTATGGTTAGTGTCTATGCGTTCTTAATATACTAATTATTGAGGTACTACTCCGTCAATACCCTTCACATACCAATTCATGCCAAGTAACATACCGTCTGGTGCAACTTCACCTTCTGGTACCATTAACTCGCCTGCCTGATTGTAAATAGGTCCTTCGAAAGAATGTACATCGCCTTTTGTTAAGGCATTCTGTAAAGCGATTGCCTCAAACTTTGTGTCTGGGTGCATGTT
>MDTB01240352.1_pt1 | contig 12183 bp, 12 predicted proteins | sample 811161 | NCBI WGS metagenome assembly MDTB01 (sample SAMN05326650, study PRJNA326480) | marine metagenome | isolation source: seawater | place: Mediterranean Sea | collected 2009 | reverse complement strand
TTTGGAAAAAGATTAAATCCCTTAACTTTAAAAGTTCCCAAGCCTCTTTTGGAAATAAATAATTTAACCTTATTAGAAAACACTATTAATTTGATAAAAAATTTAGATATTAAAAAAATTAAATTAAACACTTTTTATTTAAAAGAAAAAATAAGAAATTTTATTGAAAAAAAAAATTTTAATATTGAAATCGAAATAGTTGAAGACGGAGATAAGATTTTAGATACTGGAGGAGGAATATATAATATGATTAAATCATCTCCTGACTCCGAAAAAAATTTTTTAATTTTCAATCCAGATACAGTTTGGAGTCAAAATTATGTAAAAACTATAAATGCAATGATTAATTTTTATTTTTTAAATCCAAATTATAATACATTGCTAGTAGTAGATAAAAAACTTAGTTTTGATCATAATCTTAAAGGAGATTTTGTACTAAATAAAAACTTATTAACTAAAAGAAATAAGAATGACTATATCTACACTGGTTGTCAAATTCTCAATAGAAAAATGATTAAAGTTCATAACTATGATAGATCAGCTCACAATTTTTCTATTTCGAAAATATGGAATGAAGCTATTAAATTTGAAAATCTATTTGGTTTTGAAAGTAAAAATATTTTTAAACATGTCACTAATCTTGATATTTACAAAAAATTATTAAAAAATAATTAAGTCTTTAGCTCTTTCTTTGATTAGATATTTGCAATTTTTTATTTTAAATTCTTGATCAAGTTGAATTAGTAAAGGATTTCCAGTGGGTATTTCTAATCTAACGATTTGTTTATTATTTAGTTTAAATAGATATTTACATAAAGCTCTAATGGAATTTCCATGCGCTGAGATTAAAACATTTTTTTTTAAAGTTAGCTTATTTTCAATCTTTTTTTTATAATAAGATACAACTCTATTAAATGTATCTTCCAATGACTCAGTATCTGGAATATTTTTTTTAGGAATACTTTTATATATTTCAATATTTAATGGATGATGAGGGCTGTTTCTACTTAAAGGTTCTGGTTTGATGTTCCATGATCTCCTAAATTCTAAAATTTTTTTTTCACCAATTTTTTTTTTCATTTCATCTTTATTTAAACCAGTTAAAGCGCCATAATGTCTCTCATTTAATTCCCAAGCTTTTATAATTTCATTTTTATTTCTTAGAGTATCTTTAATAAGCTTTAATGTATTAATTGCTCTTATTTGAAGTGAAGAGTAGAGGAAGTCTATATCTATATTTTGTTCCTTGATACACTCTCCAGCTTTACAAGCTTCTAATTTACCCATACTTGTAAGATCTACATTAACCCAGCCAGTAAATCTTTTTTCTAGGTTCCATTCACTTTGACCATGTCTGACTAAAATTAAATGAGGCATATAATTTATTTTGATAACTGATAAATAATATAAAATATATAAAAATAATTATATGATTAAATTAAATAATTTTTTAAAAGTAATCTTTCATTTTATTAACTTATTTCTAATTTTAGTTTATTTATACCCAGGTAGTTTATTTGGATATATTGTTTATAAAGATTTGACAAAACAACCTCAAGTTACTAATGATTTTTTCAATATTTCATCAAATCATTTTTATGCTTTTGCTATATTATCAATTTTTGGAGTTTTATCTTATCAAGATAAAAAAAAATTTTTTTTTTTAATAGTTTATCTATTTTTATTATCAATTATTCTTGAATTATTTCACTATATAATTCCGGAAAGAATGTTTCAGTTTAGTGACTTATTAGGGAATTTTTTTGGAGTTTTGGCGATTTATATTTTGTATAATATAAAAAAAAGATATGAGTAAAAAAGTAAATATTGTTTTGTCGTTAGTAATCTTGTTTATTGCTGCCTGTTCTTCGATACCTAAAAATACTTCTAATAGCTGCTCAATTTTTAATGAAAGATATTTATGGTACAAGTATACAAAAAAAACAGAAAAAAAATGGGGGACACCAATAAACATTCAGTTAGCAATTATTAAAATGGAGTCAGATTTTGATTGGTTAGCTAAACCAGCAAGACAAAAAATATTTAAAATCATTCCATTTAAAAGACCATCAAGTTCTTTTGGTTATTCACAAGCCGTTAAAGGAACATGGGAACAGTACAAAAATGAAACTGGAAATAAATTAGCTACAAGAACAAGGTTTAAAGACAGTGTAGATTTTATTGGATGGTACACAGATAAAACAGAGTCTATTTTAAAGATACCTAAGAAAGATGCTTTTAGACAATATATAGCTTATCATGAAGGTTGGGGTGCCTATCAAAATTACAAAAATAATCAAAAAGTGATTAAGTTAGCTAAGAAAGTTCAAAATCAATCTGATCAATATAAATTACAATTAAAGAAATGTGAAAAGAAGTTAAATAAAAATAAATATATAATTTTTTAACGTAATTGTTTTTTTAATTCAATATCTACAGAGTCAATTCTTTTAGTGTTTTTAGCGAGAGTTAAATACATAGTTGGAGTTATATATAGTGTGAAAAAGGTAGAAATAATCATTCCACCTAATATAGTACTTCCTACAGCTAACCTAGAAGACTCCCCCGCACCTGGCCCAATATTACCAATTACGAGTGGCAACATAGCAATCATCGTGCTTATAGAAGTCATCATAATTGGTCTAAATCGAAGCGTACATGCTTCTTTGATTGATGATTCTATATTTTTTCCTGTTGCCCTTAATTGATTTGCGTAATCAACAATGAGGATACTGTTTTTGGTCGAAATTCCAATTAGTATTACTAAGGCAATTTGTGAAAAAATATTAATAGAACTATTCAAAAATAAAATAAATATTAAACCTCCGAACAAAGCAAGCGGAACTGTTAGTATTATTATAAATGGGTGTATAAATGAGTTAAATGTTGCTGCCATAACTAAGTAGGCAGTTAATAGAGCTAAACCAAAAATAATAAATAATTCATTGCTAGTTTCTTTAAGCTCTTCTGATTTTCCTTTCCAAGCAATCTGATTATTTATTTGAGTTTCAGATAATGATTGTTCTATGTATTTAATAGCTTCAGAAAGAGTATAATTTTCTGATATATTTGCAGATATTGTTACAGCTCTTTGTCTATTATATCTTGCTAATTTTTTTGCTGATCCTTCTTCTTTAAATTCTACTAAATTTGCTAATGAAATTAACTTGTTTGTAGTATTAGATCTTACAAAAATTTTTGTTAAACCTTCTTTACTTCTCCTATCGAGTAAATATTGTTGAAGAATAATAGGGTATTCTTTTCCAAGCTTATTAAATTTAGTTACTGTTTTGCCTCCATATAGAGTTTCCAAAGTTTTTCCAATTGACTCAGTTGAAACTCCTAAATCTTTAGCTTTATTTTTATTAATTGATAATTTTATTTCTGGTTTATTTCTTGAGTAATCTGATTCTACTCTAGATAAATTTTTATTTTTTCTTAATTTTGATATAATTTCATTTTGTTTTTTTTCAAGTTCTTCATAACTATTACCTAATAAAACCATCTGAACAGGTTTATTATAACTAGATACTCTTATAGATTGAGGGGAGATAGGAAAAGCAACAGTTTCTGGCACAGTAACTATTTTGCCAATAGCCTGTCTCATTACAGTTTGAGAATTTTGCTTTCTGTTTTCCCAATCATCAAGTAAAGCAATAATTATAAAACTATTATAAGAATTTTTATTACTTCCAAATCCTGGAACTCTCATGATAAATCTTTTGTAAGGACTATTTTCAGCTTGAAGTAAAGGGATTAATCGTTTCTCTACATCTACAGCTCTTTTCTCAGTATATTCAAATGAACTACCTTCATCGGTAAAACCAAGAACAAGGTAAACTCCTCTATCTTCCATTGGTAATAATTCTTTTTTTGTAAAATTGTATAAGAAACTAGATCCAAAAATTATTAAAATTAAAAATGAAATAACGATATTTTTTTTATTGAGCCAAAATAAAAGAGTTTCTTGATAGAACTTTGAAAAAGATTTAAAAAAATTATCAAATTTTACGATGATAAAATTATGTTTTGGTTTTTTTATTAAAAATTTACTTCCTAACATTGGTGACAAAGTTAAGGCAACAAATGAAGATACTACAACTGAAAAAGATAACGCTATAGCTGTTTCTCTAAAAAGAGTCCCAGCAATTCCATCAATAAAAATTAAAGGAAGAAATACTGCAACTAGAATTAACGTTGTAGCTATTATTGCAAAGCTAATTTGTTTAGACCCCTTATATGCCGCTACTAATGGAGACTCACCATTTTCAATTCGTCTGTATATTGCATCAGTCATTATAACTGAGTCATCTGTTATAATTCCTATAGCTAAAATAAAACTTAAAAGAACAAATATATTTATTGAAAGGCCAAATAAATAGATTCCTAAAAAAGATGCTATTAAACTTACAGGTAAAGCTATTGCTGGAACAATTACAGCTTTTAAATTTCCTAAAAATAAGTAAATGATTGCAACAACTAATATAAATGCAATTATAAGAGTTTTGTACACTTCTTTTATTGCAGTGCCTACATAAGTTGCTCGATCAAAAGCAACCTCCATATTTATACCTTCTGGTAGTGTTTTTTTAATTTCAATTATTTTTTTTCGAACATTTTTAGATAATTCTACTGTAGATGCTCCACTTTTAGCATAAATACCAATACCCACAGTTTTTTGATTTAAAGTATTCTTTGTTTGTGCTTTAAAAAGAGTTTTTTCGGATACTGGTCCAAATTCAATATTTGAAATATCTGATAATCTTACAATACTATTTTTATTTTTTTTAATAGGTAATTGTTTTAATTTATCAATGTTATCGTAGGATTTATCTAAATTTAATGTTAAATCTATGTTATTTGCTTCCAGCGTACCAGCTGGCAAGCTAACATTTTCTTTTTTAAGAGCAGCTTCAACTTCTTGAATAGTTAAGTTGTTAGCTGCTAGTTTAATTGGATCAATCCAAACTCTTACACTTAAATCTCTTAATCCTCCAGTTCTAATTCTTCCAACATTTTTAACACTTGAAAATTGATCAACTAAGTACCTCTCAGTGTAGTCACCAAGATCTAAATCATTCCAAGTAGATGAGGAAACTGATATCCACATAGTGGTGGAAAATCCTGCCGCTTGTTTTAATATTTGAGGTGCATTTGCTTCACTTGGCAAATTGTCTACAATTCTTGCAACTCTTTCTCTTATATCGTTAGCAGCATTATCTAAATCAATATCTGTATTAAATTCTACATTAATTGTACTACTGCCATTTTCAGATGAAGAGTCAATATTTTTGATTCCTTCTGCACCACCAACAACATCTTCAATAACTTGTGTTACTTCTTGATCAATAACTGCTGCTGAAGCAGACTTATAGTCTACTTTTACTTGAACGATAGGTGGCTGTAGTCCACTAGGCAATTCTCGTACAGGTAATTCAAAAAATACAAATATCCCAAATACAATTAGTATAAGAGACATTACCCAAGCAACAACCGGTCTTCTTATGCTAACATCAGTTATATACATTATTTCTTAATTGGTTTTATTTTACCTTTCGGTCGAACTTTTTTTAGCCCTTCAGCAACAATATTTTCTCCTTCATTTAATCCAGATAGAACTTCAACATAACCTTCATCTCTTATTCCAATTTTAATTTCTGTTTTATTAGTGATATTTTTTTCTGATACTTTGTAGACGTATATTTTATCTCCTTCTAACATTATACTTGTATCAGGTATTCCAATAGAATTTCTTTTATTATAGTTGACTGTAACTTCTAGAAGTGAGCCAGGAATTAATCCTGCATCTTCATTATCAATCTTAACTCTTATTAAAAGACTTCTAGTTTCAGCATTTATTCGGCTTGAAACAGCAGAAATTATTCCATTATAAATTTTGTTTTTATTACCAGAAAATCTTGCAGATATAGACAATCCTTTTTTAATTTCGTTTGCAAAAATTTCGGGAATTTTTAGATCAGAATAAATAACTGAGTTATCATCTAAAGTAATTATAATTGAGTTATTAGAGTCTAAAATATCACCAGTAATTCCTCTAAAACCTAAAACACCGCTAAAAGGAGCAATAATATTTCTATCCTTGAGTTGAACTATTAATTCCCCTTTTTTAACATATTCTTTAAGGTCTAATTCCTCAATTAGATCAGTTCTTTTAATTCTAAATGAATCATTTTTTTTTGATATAGCTGTCCCAAAACTTTGAATTTTTTCAGAAAAATTAATTTTAACAACTTCTGTTACAATAATTCCGGGGGGAGGTCTTTTGCTAAATTTTTTTGCAAAATGATTTCCAATTACCATTCTACCAATTACGACAATAGCTATAATTAAAAAGAATATTACTATTATATATGTAATCTTAGCTGATCTTTTCATAGTTTAAAATTTCCCGTATTCACTCCATGAACCATCGTAAATTGTAGGCATATATTTATTATCTATTAAGGAATAAGCAAGAGCTAAAACAGATGCAGTAATACCTGAACCACAAGAAAATATAAGATTTTTATTTAGGTCACATTCGATAGATTTAAATTTTTCCAAAATTTTATCATTACTAATGAATGTTCTATCAGAATTTATCAGATTAGAGTAAGGTAAACAAAATGAACTTTTAATCGATCCACTCTTTAAACCTTTTCGTGGTTCTGCTACTTTACCTTCAAATCTATCTTTGCTTCTTGCATCAATAACTATAAATTCTTTTTTAGAAATATTTTTGTTTATTTCAGCTTTATTTTTTACCAGCTGTTTTTTTTCATTTGCAATATAATTACTTTTTTTAATTTCAGTTAAATTATTTGTTATTGGTTTATCTTCACTAATCCATTTTTTTAAGCCACCATCTAATACATGAACTAGATCTGGGCTATGACCAAAATAAATAAAATTATACCAACATCTACATGAACTTATAACATCTGAATTGTCATAAATAATTATTTTATCTTCATGTTTTATTCCCATTTCAGATACAATGTTTTCCCATGAATTTTTATCGGTTAGCATATGAGGTAAATCTGTATTTTGTTTTGAATTTTTATCTATATCAAAAAAAATAGTATTTTGAATATGTTTTTTTTTATATTCTTCAAAACCATTTCTTTTTGTTTGAGGCATATGCCAAGAGGAGTCAATAATTTTTACTTTACCTAAATTATCTTTTAACCATTCAGTTGTTACTAAAGACATGTTATTTTTTTTCTAAATATCTTTGATGGTATTCTTCAGCCGGACAGTAGTTTTTAGATAAAGTTATATTGGTTACTACCTTTCCAGCCATCTCTTCGTTAACTTTTTTTCTAACTTTTTCTGCAATAGATTTTTGTTTATCGTTTAAATAAAAAATCTCACTTCTGTATTGAGTTCCAAAATCTGGACCCTGAGAGTTTAAAGTTGTTGGATTATGAATCTCAAAAAAGAATTTTAAAATTTTTTCATAGGAAATAATATTTGGATCAAATTCTAATTTAACAACTTCTGCATGATTTGTTTTTCCAGTACAAACTTCTTTATAATTTGTCTCTTTATTATTGCCTCCACAGTAACCAACCTCAGTTTTTACAATTCCTTCAAGTTTACTAAACTTAATTTCTGGTCCCCAAAAACATCCTAATGCTAAAATTGCAATTTCCATTGATTATACTTTAATTTAATCTACAAATTATTCTTATGTTTTCAAAAAATCAATTAGGCTTTTTGTACATGTTTATGTCCGTATGTGCATTTTCTATTATGGATTTAATCGTTAAATGGTCTGAATATTATCCTTTAGGACAAGTATTATTTTTTAGAGGATTTTTTGGATTGCTACTTTATTTTTTAATAATGCCAAAAAATAGAATTAAAAATTTTTATTACACGAAAAGGGCAGGTTTACATTTTTTGAGAAGTTTTTTTGGATTGATAGCCTTACTTGCAATATTCGTAGCTTTGAGAAATTTACCACTAGCAACTGTTGTAAGTATTTCTTTTGCTGCTCCAATTTTTACAACAATTTTTTCAATATTTATGTTAAATGAAAAAGTAGGTTTTTATAGATGGCTTGCAGTATTAATTGGTTTTGTAGGCATAATTGTAATCACTGAACCAGGTTATCAATCTTTAAATATTTATTATGCTTATCCAGTTATATTTTGTTTAGGGTTATCTTATGTAGCAATTTTGATAAGAAAACTATCAACGACAGAACCTGTGTGGTTAATTTCTCTAAACTTTTCAGCTGCTATCACTTTGGTAAGTTTATTTACAATACCTTTTGGCTGGATAATGCCAGAAATGAATGATTTATTATTATTATGTATGCTTGGACTTTTGGGTGGTGCTGCAAATTTATGGCTTAGTCAGTCTTTTAAATTATCCGAAGTTTCACTTGTATCACCTTTAAAATATCTAGCTTTAGTTTTTGGTATAATTTTTGGATATTTAATTTGGGATGAAATTCCCACAATCAAAACATTATTAGGTGCATTATTAGTAGTTACCTCTTCTTTAATTATTCTTAGAAGAGAAATTTACCATAAAGAAAAAATACCATCGAATACAAGACATGAGTAAAACACCAAACTATTGGAATAAAGCAAAAAAATATTTGTCAAAAAAAGATAAAGTTATGTCTATTTTAATTAAAAAATATAATTCTCCTTCCGAAATAATTTTAAAGTCTAGAAAAGATATTTTTTTTTCATTATGTAAAAGTATAATTGGGCAACAAATTAGTGTTGTAGCAGCAAATTCTGTTTTTTTAAAATTTAAAAGAAGATGTAAAAATAAAATTAATGCAAAAATGGTATCAAAACTTTCTTTTGATCAGTTAAAAAGCTGTGGTTTAAGCAAACAAAAAGTAAAAGGAATAAAAAGTTTAGCTAAACAAATTTTAAATAAATCATTTAATCCTCGATTAATTAATAAAATGTCTGATGAGGAGGCAATTATTTATTTATCAAATTTAAGACAAATAGGTAGATGGTCAGCTGAAATGATTTTATTATTTACTTATAATCGACCAAATATTTGGCCTATTCAAGATATTGGTCTTTTAAAAGGAATTTCAAAAAATTATAAGAAAAAATATTTACCTCCTCCAAATTATGTAAAGTTATTAAATAAGAGATTTACTCCTTACTGTTCAGTTGCAACTTGGTATTTATGGAGAAGTATAGACCCTGAGCCTATTCAATATTGAAGCCCTCAATAACAATAGCATTAAAGTCTGCTTTTCCATCTCGAAAAGATTTAGCCTCTTGATATTCTTTTGAATTATAAAATCTTCTAGCAATATTAACCGAAGGAAATTCGACCACTACATTTCTTTCATATTCATTTTTACCCTCAAGAATTTCAAATTTTCCACCTCTAACTAAAAACTTCCCATTATATTTATCTAAAGCTGGTTTAACTCGTTTAGCATACTCTGCGTATGCTTCTTTATCATCAACATTTACCTTTGCTATCCAATATGCTTTCATATTAATCTATCCATTCTTTTAGATTGTTTAAATTTTGTTGAATATAAATTGGAAGTTTATTAGTTTCAAATTTTTCTAATTTTTTTCCACTTCCTATTTTACTTACAGATTTATCAACATTTAAATCATAAATTGCTTTTTTTTCTTTTATGATTTCATTTATCTGATTTGCTGATAATGGATTCACATCAAATTCTCTATGGTGCAAATAAGATTTTAATTTATGTTCAATTTCTTCTGCAGTTTTAATATTTGTAAAGTGCCAGCCACCATTATTTATAATTTTTACATTCATATATTTTTTTTTTGAAAACATTGCATCTATTCTAAAAAAAGAATATCCTCTATTTTTTATATTTCTAAGCCACTGAGGATTGATTAAGTGTTTTTTTTTGCAGCCTTTTGTACCTCCCCAAATTAAATCAGGTAAATGTAAGTTAAATTTGTAGTAGAACATATTTTGTTTAAATATGATTATCTTTTCATCAAGTTTATTGAAATTTATTTCAGATAAATCGGGAATTTCATCTACATCAGATATTAAAATCATATCCTCATTTCCTGCTTCGACCAAACCGTTTTTTATATAATTTCTTTGGCCATTCTCTCTACAAATAGCATTAAAGATATATTTTTTAGTCTTTTCATATACTCCATCTTGAGCATTTATTTCTTTTATTTTTTTGGGATGTTCATCATAAATTAAATAAATAATTTTATTTTTGAATTTTTCAAATTTTTTATGATTAAATTTTAAATCTCTATGGTCTCCTTTATGAGTAAATTTGCTTTCTACAATTACAAAATAGTCAACAAATTTATCTAGTGTATTAAGCCTAACATCGACTACCACTTCTTCATCAAAATACATAAAGCAGTCATATATTTTCATAATTTTTATTCTTTTATATTTATATTTATATGATAAAAAATTTTATGGCAGAGAAATTAATTATCAATTTTGATGAATATACAAAAATAGTTGAGAAACTAGCAATAGAAATTCACAATAATTATCAACCAACTGTATTAGTAGGAATTATGAGGGGTGCTGCTCCAATTCTTGATATATTATCTAGAATTTTGAAACTACCTATCGCTTATATTGTAATTCAAAGTTATTCAGGAAAAAAAATGGAAGATCAGCAAGGAGAACTCATGTTTGCAAGAGAAATAAGCTCTTTAGCAAAAAATGAAGATTTCAAAAGAGTTCTCTTAGTGGATGATTTATCTGACACAGGTTTAACATTGAATAAAAGTATTGAATGGCTAAAAAAATACGAACCAACAAAAAATTTTATAAAAGAAGTAAAAACCGCATGTTTGTGGAAAAAAAAATCATCTTCTTTTGAGCCAGATTTTTGTCCAGTAAAGCTACAATCAGATCCTTGGATTGTTCAACCAACGGAACACTATGAAGAATTACCTATAGAAAAAATTTTAGAGAAACATAAATAGGGCTGGAAAAATTATCCAGCCCTAAAATATTAAGTTTTTTTTATTATGCAACAGCAAAACTAATACCACTAAGTATTGCAATAACCCATATTGCTGGTGAAGTACTTGAAAACTTACCAGTAAAAAGTCTAATTAAAGCATAAGATATAAATGCTAAAGCTATACCATTGCTAATACTATAGGTCAGAGGCATTGAAATCATAGCAAGGACTGCAGGAGCAGACTCGCCTATATCATCCCATTCAATGTCTGTAATGTTTCTTACAAATAAAACTGAAACATATAATAATGCAGCTCCATCTATTTCTTTTGGCAAACTAGTTGCTAAAGGAGCAAAAAATAGACAAGCTAAAAATAAAACACCAATAGTTAAAGAGGTCATTCCCGTTTTTCCACCAGCTTTTACACCAGCACCTGACTCTACATAGCTAGTAACAGTAGTTGTGCCCATTAAAGCACCAGCAACTGTCCCAACACTATCAGCCATCATTGCTTTGTCGATATCTTGAACTTTTCCTTGTCTATCAACTTTTCCAGCAACATTAGCAACAGAAGTCAAAGTTCCTGCTGTATCAAAAAAGTCAATAAACAATAATGTAAATATTACTGTAGACATTCCAGCTGTAAATGCAGCTGTAAGATCGAAATCAAATAAATATGTCATTGGAGGTATTTCGCCTACAACACCATTAAATTTTGCTAATCCACTTACCCAAGCAATAATACTAAAAGCTAAAATTCCAATAATAATATTACCTCTAACATTTAGTTTTTCCATAACTATCATTGAAACAAAACAAAGGCAGGCAAGTAAAATTAAAGGATTTTTAATATCACCTAAAGTAACTAAGGTAACTGGGTGATCAGCAACAACACCCATAATTTCTAAACCAATAATTGCTAAAAACAATCCTATTCCTGCACCTATTCCAAGTTTAAGACTTCTAGGTATTGAGTTGATAAGCCAAGCTCTAATTGGTGTTAATGATATTATTAAAAATAAGATACCTGCGACTAATACAGCTCCTAGTGCTGCTTGTGGTGTATATCCCATTCCAGCAACAACTCCAAAAGCAACAAAAGCATTAATTCCCATGCCTGGTGCTAATCCTATGGGCCATGTTTTTCCATAAAATGCCATAATGAAGCAAGCAATAGCAGTGGCAACAATTGTAGCTGTAAACACAGCTCCAAAATCAAAAAAACCTTTTTCTGGTCCTGCAAATTCACCTGATAA
>MDTB01010508.1_pt1 | contig 12183 bp, 8 predicted proteins | sample 811161 | NCBI WGS metagenome assembly MDTB01 (sample SAMN05326650, study PRJNA326480) | marine metagenome | isolation source: seawater | place: Mediterranean Sea | collected 2009 | reverse complement strand
TCTTTAATAGTTGGAATTATAGAGGCCTGAAAAAAGTGAAAAACGTATATTTTTATAGATGGGTACTGGGGTTTTTTTGGATATTTGCAGTGACTTTTTCATATGGATTCTATAATTGGATTTATTATAAAACGAAAGTATTAGTTTTTATGAAATTTTTTCTGAACTTCTAATAAACATGCCTTCCTTATTATTTTTAATTTGTTTTGTACCGGTCACGATAGGTATAGGGTGGCTTTTGGTAAATTATTTTGATGACAGGGAATTATTATATTTTTTAGAACGAATAGTTGTCGCATTTGTGTTGGGCTGCCTCGTCCTTTATTTATGTGTTTTCATAATTGCTCCATTTCGTCTTGATAAAATTACAATCTCAAGTCTACTATTTTTTCTGAGTTGTATTAGTTTGTTTGGTTTGCGCCATATCCCTTGGATGAGCTCCTTTAATTTAATAGTTTTAAAACTAACGAAAATATCCGATCACAAACTCGGTAGCACTTTATGGCTGACGGCTTTTATAATTGGCACCACATCTTTGCTGCAAGGGTTAGCCCCTCCAAATGATTATGATAGTCTTGCATATCATCTATCTTTTCCTCGTTATGATATAGAACTAGGATATTCTTCACTTAATCTAAAAACAGGTTGGCCAGCTGCTTTTTTCCCTGCATTTGGAGGTCATTTATCACGGGTTGCGTTATTAATTTCTGATGCAACGGCTGCACAAATGGTCCATGGTTTATTTGGCTTGGTAGGTGCAACAGTTTCAGGACTTTTGTTGAGGCGATTAGAATATGGAACGAATACCGCGCTTCTGGGTGCTATAATGTTTCTTGTAATTCGTATGGTCATTTGGCAAATGGGGTCAGCTGAGACAGATGTTCCTGTTGCTGCACTAGTTTCATTATCACTTCTGTTATATCTGATTTTGCGGTCAAACCAGTCGTTTGGTTTAGATATCATTTTTGGTTTAGTTTTGGGGTCGTCAGTTTTAATGAAATATCATGGTTTTGTTGCTGTTGCAGCTATGGGGCCATTTATTTTATACGATGCAATTACGAGGCGAAAAGCTCTTTCAAGCATTTCTGTCGGGGCGTTTATTAGTTTGCTTACACTAACGCCGCATCTAGTCCAAGACTTTGTATTGACCGGAAATCCAATTTTTCCGCTCTTTAATTCATTGTTTAATCCAAGTATGCCGCTTGTGATAGGAGCTGAATATGCAAATATATATGGTACCGGGCGTGATTTAATAGACCTGATAATAGCACCTTGGACTATATTTGTGCTTCCTACGCATTATTTTGATGGTATGGTCATAGGTGCTCCGTATCTCTTAGTCTTTTTTCCTTTAATTTTTTTTAACATCCGTAAAGTGAAAGTTTGGCTTTTTCCACTGGGTTTCGTGCTGATTTATTTTATTATTTGGTTTTGGTTTTTGTCGCAACAAGTTCGTTTTCTAGCCCCAACTTTTCCAATTCTCTCAGCTATGTCAGCTGCAGGACTTGTAACATTTTGGAGCGTCATAAAACATAGTCGACTCTTGAAAACACTTTTCTCATTACCGGTCCTTATTTTAGCTTTAAATCAATTGTTATTTGTTGGAGTTTTTGCGTTGTTGCGGCTCCCTGTCTCTTTTGGCTTGATTACTGCGCTTGAATATCATCAAAAAACACCAACTATGAATGGTGCATATTTTGTGACATGCAAGTATATTGAAAAAAATCTTAAGGCAGGTGAAAAATACTTTGTACTTGCGCCTTTCGTATCTTTTTATTGTCCTCAAGCAAGCTCAACTTTGATATATTTTGCTGAGGAACAAGGCTGGTGGCTAAAATCAGAAAATCCGCCTGAAATGTCAAAGTCTCAGTTTTTGGAGAGATTAAACCGTGAACAGTTTAAATACTTTCTGGTGCAATTTAAGACCAAGGCAAGCAAACGAATCTCTTCCAAAGCATTCGTTGCAGAAGTTGATTTGTCGTTATACAGATTCGGCGCGTATTTAAATGCTGCTTTTAAAAATGCAAGTCCAATAGCAGAAGGTCCATACTCAGCAATATTTGATGGTAAAGAAATCTTGGAGTTATTAAATAAAGATGCTTTAGACAACAAATGAAGCGAAAAAACCAGGAGCGTTTTAAGCTGATTGTAAAAATTTTTAATTCAGATATTTAGGAAAAAATATTCATTCTTTTGTTAATAAGTTTAATCAATTAAGAAACGATCCTGTATTGAGGAAGTGGTTATGGGGTTACTTTCTAAACAGGTATTCAATTCCATCTGAGTTTATAATTCACAAGCCGAGTTATTTAAATCATTTATTACCTTTAAAAACTGAAAGACCGCGCTGTAAATTTCCAGAGACATCATATCAGGTTCCAAAGACATCAATTGTAATTCCGCTGCCAGGGACAAAAATCTCAATCCATCCCGGTGAAGAGAGTACATTATTTAGCCGGTCCTATAGTGATACGGAGGCATTACTATCCTTGCACCGGTTTGCTTGGATTGAGAGGCTAGAGGCGGGTCCAAACCCTGATTGGATAAATTTGATTTGGTGTGCATGGAAAAAAAAATTTAGGACAGTTGATAAAAGCTGGGCTTGGCATCCCTACACAGCCTCAGAGCGAGCTATCAACATCATAAATTTTGCCTTGGAATTCGGTTTGCCAAAACCGGTAGAAGGTTCGTTAAACTTTTTAGCAGCACATGTGCCAGCGATTTTAAATAGGCTTGAATATTTTGGTGATCATTATACGTCAAATCATCTCGCAAATAACGGCCGTGCACTTTTTATTATTGGGCTTGAGTTGGGGATGCCTAAAGCAACAGAAATCGGATCAAAAATATTAGTGGAGGAAGCAAAGCGAATTTTTTTAGACTCTGGAATCTTACGCGAAGGTTCTACACACTATCATTTATTGTTGACAAAAAATTTTTTGAGCGCACTAAAGGTTGCGCAAAAGTTTCAACATCCTATCAAAAAAGAACTAGAGGTAATTACAAAAAGAGCTCTTTCAGCAATTCCGTATTTAATGCTTAGTGCAGGGATTCCTCTTATAGGTGATATTTCTCCAGACATGCCGTGTAAGAAATTAATATCAGACTTGGGGTTATGTTTTGATTCGGTCCCGGTTAACCTGCTATTAACAAATAAAGATGGTTGGTTAAGGCATAAACATAAAAATTGGGATGGTCTATGGTATTCTGCACCGGGAGGCCTGCCCCCAATGCCAGGTCACGGACATCAAGATAGCGGATCTTTTGAAATTCATTATTCAAATGAGCGTCTTTTTATTGATGTTGGCAGGGGTACTTATGAGCAGACAACGGATGCTGAATTTGATGTTTCTGCGTTATCCCACAATTCACTGACTGTTGATTTGAAAGACCCCTTTCCTCAAAATAGACCGTACTACGATGAAGATTTTCGAAAAAATATAGTTGGAGGGGAACCCATTCTGCGCTCAATTGAGCGTGGCGTTGAATTAGAGCATTATGGTTATTCTAGGTTCAAAAATGTAGGTAAACTCTCAAGAAATTGGATGTTTACTGAAAATTCAATGATGATTAGAGATAAAATTGATGGAAAAGGGAAACGGGTTGTATCAAGAACTTTATGTACAACATTTGATGTTATTCAAACTAAGGGTAAAGTGGTTTTAAAAAAAGGTACTACTATGTTTTACCTTACCTATAGTAATGTCTCAGACTTAAAGATTGAACGTGGCACTTATTGGATAGATTATGGAGAGGCTCGTCCAGTTACACGGATCAAAATGTTAACACGGTGCACGCTTCCTTATAGCGGAAATATGATGGTAGAAAAAAAGTAAATGTGCGGAATTGCAGGTCTATTCTTACCTAAAGACAGCGGCCATCAAACTGCTGATTTGAGAAGTATGCTTGATGTGTTATCTCACCGTGGACCGAATACCCAGCGGACTTTTATTAACCAAGATAAGACATATCAGGTGGCTTTTGCTAGACTTGCAATAATCGACCTTGAAACAGCCGTTCAACCAATTATCGAACAAAAAGGCGAGCGGGTTTTGATGGGGAATGGCGAAATATATAATTTCCAGGAGTTAAGGAAACAGTATAGCAACTATCCTTTCAAAACGAGTGGTGATATTGAAACTATATTACCTTTGCATAGTGAATTTGGGGAAGGTTTTGTCCAGAAACTGAATGGCATGTTTGCTATTGCTTTGTACGAAGCGAGAGACCATCGATTAACACTTGTTCGTGATCGGGTAGGAATTAAACCTTTATATTGGGCAAGGACAGGATTTGGAGGAATTATATTTGCGTCTGAAATTAAAGCATTATTTGCATCGGGTCTGATTCAGCCTACGCTAAATAATGAAGCTGTTTCAAAATACATCGCATATGGTTACGTCCCAGCTCCTGAAACTTTATATCGCGGTGTTAATAAACTGCCTCCTGGTTGCCTATTACGCATTGAGGGAAATGATGAACCAAAAATCTCTAATTATTGGCAAATTTCCCCGATTAAAGATGCACCTAAAAGTTTTGAGGAAGCGTCTGATCTAATAATGCCACTCTTAAAAGATAGTATAAAATTACAATTGGCGAGTGATGTTCCTATGGGCGCACTTCTCTCAGGAGGAATTGACTCCAGTTTAATGGTAGCGTTAGCCGCTGAACAAATGCAATCATCCTTAAAAACTTTTACGGTAAAGTTTGAGGGAGCGGATATTGATGAGACACCATTGGCACGACTTGTTTCAAAACAGTATAGAACAGATCATAATGAATTAACAATTAGTACAGAAGAAATCATTGAAAAATTACCCGAGCTTGTATGGTATTGTGAAGAGCCAGTATTTGATGCAAGTTTGTTACCAAATTTTTTAGTTGAAGAAGCTTTAGGTGAGACTGTAACTGTTATCTTAAACGGCAGTGGTGGAGATGAGTTGTTCGCTGGATACAATCGATACTTTAAAATGCAGGTTGAAAAAGGTTATAATCTAATTCCAAGATTCTTTCGCAGAGGCTTAATTGAGCCGATCATGAATTCAGTTTTTCCTATACTTTCTTGGAAATTGAGTCGTGCAGAAAAATTTGACTTTGATCCTGGTGCTTATATACATGATCATTTGACACAATTTCCAGAACCTTATCGTCAAATTATCGGTAATGTACAAAGAGAACCAAATCCAATACAATCTATGCATTTTAATCGTTATGTTGGTCCTCACCAATCTGCCATGTTGGCCGTGGACATTGGGACGTATTTGCCAGAAGACCTTTTACTCTTGCTTGATCGGTCAACAATGGCTTCGAGCGTAGAGGGTCGAGTTCCATTTCTCGACCATCGTCTAATTGAGGCGGCATTGTCTATCCCCCCAAACATTAGAACTCCGAGTGATCAGCCCAAAGGTTTTGAAAAGCTCATTGCAAAAGAATACTTACCGTTTGAAATATTGAATGCAAAAAAACAAGGTTTCGAGTCTCCCGTAGCATTATGGTTTAGAAATAAGAAATTTTTGGCATATTCATATGAGATTTTATCATGTCCAACCGCTATCAAACGGGGCTTTTGGACAAAGGAGGGCATAAATTATCTTTTTGAAAACCCTATAATAAATTGTTTCAAGATTTATAGTCTCTTGATTCTAGAGCTCACAATTTTAATTCATATTAGAGACACTCCAATTAAAAAAGCACCTAAAACCGGCCTAGGGAGTTATGTAAGCCGTCAAAGTTAAAAATTTTTTGTTAAGAGTTCAGATTACTAGGTGTTTGTCATGAAAAAGGTGTAATTAGTTAAAGTTCTCTATTTAAATTGTAACGATTTTTTTTGCATTCATTAGCCGTCTCTGATACTTATCCCACAGGCTAGGTTTGCTTAAAAGTTGTAGTGTGGGATCTTTTTTTGATGCTATTTGTATTAATTTGGGTCGTTTAAAAATTTTTAAAAGTGATTTGTTTTTATACCAAGCAATATTGAAAAAATAATAAAGTTAGTTTTGAGATAATAATGAAAATTCTTATACTTGACCCTTACCCTGATCGGCCATGGCGTATTTCTAAAGATACCATCGGTGGATATGGCACTGCTAACCGGTTTGGGGATGGTTTCGTAAGTCGAGCTTTGACAGCTTTAGTCGCATCAGAAGTCGATTGGCCACCATTATACGCTGTTCATACTGCTGGAGTTTTGCTTAGTCAGGGCCATGAAGTTTATTACTCTCAGCGTCTCAATCAAAATCAAGAAATTGATCTATGTTTGGTTACATCCTCAATAATTTCACATGAAACGGAGTTGGATGTTATCCGAGAAATTGTAGCAAGGAAAGTGCCTGTCGGCGTTATTGGACCTTTTGCGACAACATTACCAAAGGCTTATGTCAATGTTGGAGCGTTTGTAATCTCTGGGGAACCTGAGATGTATTTTTTAAATTATCCAATTGCATTAGGTGAGTTGACTAAATTAAAAGGGATTAAAAGTGCAGGAACTCCAATATCATTAGATGAATTGCCGCTGCCAGCTTGGGACCTCATCTTTAAAGTTAATCCTCCCAAGTTTGGTTTGTTAGGAAAGAAGCACTCTATGTTGCCGATTGTCGCAACTCGCGGATGTCCTTATTCATGTTTTAATTATTGTGTTTACCCATTGCAGCAGGGGCGTAAAGTTAGAATGAGGGATCCTGCAAATATAGTCCACGAAATGGAGACATGGGTTGATAAATTAGGAGTCAATTTTTTTATTTTTAGAGACCCAGTATTTTCAATTAACCGTAAGCATACGCTAGAGCTTTGTGATGCATTAGAAAAAAGCAATTATCAATTCAAATTTGTAATTGAGACACATCTTAACAATATGGATGATCAATTAGTTAAGCGTTTGCGTAGCGTAGGCCTCGAGATGGTTAAGGTGGGTATAGAGTCAATCAGTCCAGATGCGATCAAGCAATCAAAACGGTTTGCAATAGCAAATGATAAGCAAATTGACCGGATAAAAATGTTGGAGGGCTTAGGCGTAAAGGTAACATGTTTTTATATTTTAGGAATGCCCGGGGACACAGAGGAATCATTTTGGGCGACTATGAAGTACGCTAGAGCTCTGAATACTGTATTTGCACAAATAAGCGTGTTTACACCATATCCTGGAACACCAGCGTTTAATGAATTTAAGAATTACATTATTGTTAACAAATATGAGGATTTTACCCAATATGATTTGATTTTTAAACATGACACATTAACCTCGAAGCAAGTTAGGAAAATGTTAAGTCGGGCATATAGATATTATTACCTGAGACCAAATTGGTTTTACAAATATTTACGGGCACGATTTTCATGATTAATAGTTTTGTTTATTAGTAATCTTAAATTGAATCGGAATTAAGTGATTCAATATAATTATATAAAGTGTGGCTAACCTATTGAATTAGCGATATATAGACCCTATCCAATTAAAAACGAAGACAATTTGAATACAACCCTGACTTAATCATTAGTTAGATTTAGATATGACATATAAATTACTGTCGGTAATTATTCCTTGTTATAATGAAGAAAATACAATTTGCTCGCTTGTTGAGAGTGTTGTTGCTGCAGACCGTGTTGGCCTAGATATTGAAATTATTGTTATCGATGATGGTTCATCTGATAATTCTGCCAAGCAGCTAAGTGAGTTAGAAAGCTCATATCATTTTCTGCAAGTAATTGGTCACAAGATTAATAAAGGCAAAGGGGCCGCATTGAAAACCGGCATAGCTCTGTCTAAAGGCGATATAGTTCTAATTCAAGATGCTGATCTTGAATACGACCCAAATGAATATGTCAATTTACTTTCTCCAATTTTAGGTGGAAAAGCAGATGTGGTTTTTGGTTCGCGGTTCAGTGGTGGCGATAGTCACCGAGTGCTATATTTTTGGCATTACTTGGGTAATAAAGTCGTTACATTATTTTCCAATATGTTCACTAATCTAAATCTAACTGATATTGAAACATGTTTTAAAGTGTTTAAAGGACAGATTATACGATCAATAAAAATTGAAGAAAATAGGTTTGGATTTGAACCTGAAATTACGGCTAAGTTATCAAAATTGACTCCTGCGCTAAATATTTTTGAAGTAGGAATTAGTTATTATGGGAGAACTTATGAGCAAGGGAAAAAAATCGATTGGAAAGATGGAGTTAGGGCTATTTATTGCATTATAAAATATAATTTGTTCAGATAAATTAGCGATGTGAGGAATATTTTTTGTCTAGAGTTCCGGAGCAAGTATCAAAAACGGTATGATAAATATAAGCTTACATCCCCAACTTTAGAATTCAGTTGATACGTTTATTATGAATCAGCCCGCAACAACCTATATGGAATTTATAGCTCATAGAAGTATAAGTGAGCGATGTCGTACTATTATAAGAGATCATACGGTATCCCTTTTATCTGTTGGGCGTAAAATATCATCTTCATCGAGATGGGTGAGGTTTCCATATTACCATCATGTATTTGATGATGAAAAAAAAGGTTTCACTCAGCAGTTAGGTTATCTTAAAAATTTTGGTGAGTTTATTTCGTTAAGTGATGCTGTGATTTTGCTTGGATCAGGTGCTCCTATTGATGGCCAGTACTTTTGTATTACTTTTGATGACGGATTTAAAAATAACTTTCTTAACGCTTTACCGATACTAGTTGAAAATAAAGTTCCGGCCACTTTTTTTGTGGTGACGGACTTTATTGGTCGTTCACTCACCAATGATTACACATATTTGCGGCATTTTTTTGATCATGGTCAGGTTCTGATGGAGTTTATGTCTTGGGAGGATTGCAAAAATATGATTGATTCTGGAATGGAAATTGGCTCACATACGGTCTCTCATGCGAGACTAGCTAATCTTGATGCAGACCAAGTTAAACAAGAACTTTCCGTTTCAAAAGCATTAATTGAAGAGAGATTATCTATAAAATGCCAACATTTTTGTGTGCCGTTTGGTCAACCAGACCGTGACTTTGATACTAACAGAGACCCCAATCTTGTAAAAAATGCGGGGTATGTTTCAATGCTAACTACTGAAAGAGGAGTAATGGAAGAAGGTGGTGATCCTTATAAAATTAGGAGGGACCATATTCTTGCGAATTGGAGCTTGAGCCAGATCCGCTATTTTTTTAGTTAGGAAGACCAAGATGATTAATGAAACTAAAAATGAGAGTTACGTTAGAAAAGCTAAGCAAGAGGATTTCCTAAAAGTTAATACATTTTTGAAAAATATGGGTTTGTTGATGCCAATCGGTGAAGAAAATATTAAAGCACATTGGCAAAAATTATGGGAAAAAAATCCAACAGTTATTTCTTCTGATTTTGATATTGATCTTGGCTGGGTCATAGAAAAACAAGGGAAAATCGTTGGATTTTTTTGTAATCTCCCCCGAATTTATTTTTATGGTGACCAGAAAATATTTGTTTCAGTAGCGAGCCAATGGGGGTTAGAAAAACAGCATAGAACTAAAATAAATTATCTAGCAGAAGCTTATTTTAATCAAACTAAAGCTGATCTGTTAATTGCTACAACGGCGAATAAATCTGCAGGTAAAATATTGACATATCATGGAGCAAAAAAAATTCCTCAGTATGATTACGATAAAGTTTTGTATTGGGTGATTAACCCTGATCGTTTCCTTTTCTCAGTAATAAATAATAATTTAAGATATACTGGTTTAAGAAAGCTAGCGCGAGGTTTAATGAGACCAGTTCCCGATATTATTAATTTTTTCAAATTAAATCGTCCAAAAAGTAGTAAGATAAAAATTGATGCAATTAAAATTGAAGATATTGATTATAGTTTCGATGACCTTTGGATGCGTAAGAGAGCTGAAAAGAAGTGTATTTTTGCATGTAGAGATGCTGAAACTTTATATTGGAATTTTAGTTATGTTAATCAAAAAGGTCAGGTTCGTGTTCTAGTTCATCAGACAAATAGACTCCTTGGGTATTGCGTAGTTATTGGAGAAACAGTGAAAAAAATGGGTCTGAGGAGATTAAAAATTGCGGACTTGTTTGTTGAGGGTGATGACGAATTAATAATCTCCAACCTTATATCGGCGGCGTATGAATATGGCTTTAAGGAAGATTATGATGTTTTAGAGTGGGTTGGTATGCCCAAAAGGTTGCGTAAAATTGCATCAAAGCATAACCATTTTACCCGTAACCTGCCAATATGGCCCCTCTATTACAAGGTGAAAAATTCGTGTTTATCGGATATTTGTTGTTCAGCAGATAGCTGGTATATTTCCTTATTTGATGGCGATACAACGATTATTTGATGAGGAAAAAAATATATCCGATTGATTATTCTGTAAGTGTCGTAATTCCTGCTTATCAAGCAGAGCACACGATAAATCGAGCAATCAAAAGTATTTTAAAACAAACTCTTCTGCCTGCCGAAATCGTGGTTATTGATGATGGATCTGATGATAGAACATTAGAGATAGTTGAAGGCTTGAGGGCAGAAATGGGAGGAATATATTTAAGATTTTTAAATCAAAACCATGGGGGGGCGGGTTCAGCTCGAAACAAGGGAGTAAGTATCGCGACCTCTAGTTTTGTTGCATTTTTAGATGCTGATGATGAGTGGTTGCCAACAAAACTAGAGCGGAGCATTGAAGAACTTGTAAAATCTAAAAGTGTTTTAGTAGCTCACAATTATATTCTATGTGATAAGTTGGGCCAAAAAAAAATAATCAATAAATGTTCAAAAAATTATTTGTTAGATAGCGATCCTTACGTAGGCTTATATAAGCGTGGTTATATAGCTACCTCATCAGTGGTTGTAAGACGCGACGCAATAATCGATGCAGGCGGATTTGATGAGAATTTAAGTACTGGTCAGGATTTTAGTCTTTGGTTGTCAATTTTAAAAAAGCCCGGAATGTATTTTCATGTTTTTGAGGACTCACTTTTAATATACCATATTACGGAAGGCAGTATTACAAGTTATACAAATAGACGCCTTGAGTGTACCTTAAAAATTGCAAAAAAGTTTTTATCCAGTTTAAAAGGTAGGCCAGGAATACCAGTATTTAACTATTGGTTTCGTATTGTGGCTATTCATGTAGAGGCAATAAATGCATTTAGGTCAGAAAAAGAGTATATGAATTTACTGCGAGTATTATTTTTGCTTCCTTTAAATATGATTATGTTGCCTAGTTTTATACGCAAACTTAGAAATAATGCTCGTGGATTAGTAGAGGTTATTTTGTGGGTATGGGTGTTAAGCACTTTTCTCGGATTTAGTTATCAATTTTTAGACTATTTGGATCCAATTATGAAAGCCTTAGAAGTTAAATGATTCCAGTAGCCATAGTTGTTTTGCAGTTTTTTTCGTGCTTAGGATTTGGCGCGACAATTTTATATTGGCTCGGCATAAGTTTAAATAAAAACTTAAGTGAAGCAACAGTGGCATCATTCGCGATGGGTATGGGTTTTATAGGTTGGATAACTTTTTTACTTGGGGTTCTAGACCTTTTCAACACAATCAGCTTATTTTTATTTTTGATAAGTGGTTTAGTATTGGCCGCATTTTTTTTTCCAGCAACCCTAGTTGTTGTCAGATCAATAAAGCGTGTGAAAAACTTTTATAATTGGCGTGTAGGTGCAATAATTTTATTATTGGTGGTGGTTGGTTTTCTAGATTTTTTAGAAGCATTCACGCCACCAAATGAAGCTGATTCCTTGGCATACCATTTTGCTTTACCAAAGTATTTTATTAAATTAGGACAACTTGAATTTGTTCCTCGGGCATTAGATGGGGCTATACCCCTTTTAATTCAGATGACCTATGTTCCAGTATTATCCCTTGGCAGCGAAGTCTCATTAATGCTGTGGGTCTTTGCTTCTGGCTGGGTAGCTAATTATGCAGTATTTGTTTTAGCGCGCCGTTACTTGACAATCTTTTGGAGCTTAGTAGTGGCATTAGTTTTTGCAACAACTCCAGCTGTTTTGTATGGAGCGGGGTCAGGTCAAGTTGAGGTGAGGAATACAATATTCGTTATAACAGCTATGTTTTTTTTGTTAGAAAATGAGAGTGCAAAGAACTTTAGGAATATATTCTTAGCTGGAATTTTTACAGGTTTTTTTGTTGGCTCGAAGTATTTGGGGCTTCTATTCGCAGTTAGTTGCGGTTTAATAATACTTTTTAAACGAT
>MDTB01173930.1_pt1 | contig 12185 bp, 14 predicted proteins | sample 811161 | NCBI WGS metagenome assembly MDTB01 (sample SAMN05326650, study PRJNA326480) | marine metagenome | isolation source: seawater | place: Mediterranean Sea | collected 2009 | reverse complement strand
TAAAAAAGGTGAATGGCCAGGAGATAATAAAAAATGATAGCAGAATTGATAGATCCTGCCGTATTAGGTTTTATTTTAGTTGGAGTAATGCTTTTTGCAATTTTTATAGGATTTCCGATTTCTTTTACATTAATTTTTTTAGGATTTGTTTTTGGTTACTTAGGTTTTGGAAAATTAGTTTTTTATTTAATGACTCTCCAATTTTCTATGGTTATGACCGAACAAACATTGGCAGCAGTACCACTCTTTGTATTTATGGGAATTATGATGGAGCAAGCTGGACTCATGGAAAGATTATTCTCTGCTTTTCAATTGATTTTAGCAAAAGTTAAAGGGTCTTTATATTATGCTGTACTTTTTGTTTCAGTAATATTTGCAGCAGCAACGGGAATAGTTGGTGCCTCTGTCACAATTTTAGGAATTATGGCTGCTAAATCAATGAACAGATCTGGATACAATGTAAGACTTGCAGCTGGAACAATTACAGCTGGAGGTACTTTAGGAATTTTAATTCCGCCAAGCATCATGCTTGTTGTTATGGGTCCAATTATGGAGATACCTGTTATAGATTTATTTGCTGCAGCTATTATACCAGGAATTTTGTTAGCAACGCTTTATGCAGCTTATACCACAATTAGATGTTGGATAGACCCAAGCCTTGGACCAGTGCTTTCAGAGGAATTAAGAGAAACTAGTGCTAAAAAAGTTTGGATCGAATTTTTTTTAGGTTTAGTTCCACCTGCTGCCCTAGTTTTTGCTGCATTAGGAAGTATCTTATTTGGGTTTGCTACCCCAACAGAGGCTGCTGGTTGTGGTGCAATGGGTGCACTTTTATTATCACTAGCATATAGAAAATTAACTCTACCAAAATTACAAGATGCTTTAGTCAAAACTTTAGAAATCACAGCTTTAATTATGGTTTTAGTTGCTGCCTCCAATTTCTTTGGGGCAGTTTTTGCAAGGCTGGGAACTCCAACATTGTTAACTGAGTTTTTAATAGGGTTAGAAATGAATAGGTACTTAATTCTTGGAATGATAATGGTAATGATTTTTTTATTGGGATGGCCTTTGGAGTGGGTTCCAATCGTAATGATAATAATACCAATAATTTTACCATTAGTTGAGGCTTTAGGATTTAATTTAACTTGGTTTGCTATATTAGTTGCTGTTAATTTACAAACCGCCTGGCTATCACCTCCAGTTGCACTTTCAGCGTACTTTCTTAAAGGAGTAGTCCCAGAATGGGACCTTAAAGATATCTATTATGGAATGATGCAATTCATGGTTCTTCAAGTAATAGGGTTAATTTTAATTATTATATTTCCACAAATTGCGCTTTGGTTACCATCTCTCTTATATGGACAGTAGAAAATATAAGTTTTATATTGTTTAAGTGAGTTCACAAAAATCAAAAGATACTTTAAAGAATTGGAATTTAGTCACAGTAAACCCGAGTAATAAAAATTGGGATTGGAAAGATCTATTCTGTTTTTGGAGCATCAATATTCAAAGCATAATTGGTTTTTCTCTTATAACCTCTCTATATGTTATTTATAACATAAACTCATTAATTGTTTTTACAGGAACAATTCTTGGATCTTTATTAGTTTATTTTTTTTGTAATTTGATTGGAAAACCTTCCCAAAAATTTGGATTACCCTTCGTTGTCTTGCTAAGATCTTCTTTAGGTTTTAGAGGTGCTAAATATTTTGGTTTAACAAGATTTTTAGTTGGAACCTTTCTATTTGGTATACAAACATATTTTTTATCTAAAGCGTTTGGATATTTGATAAGAATAATTTTTTTTTATTTTGATGCATCATTATTAGATCAAGAATTTTTTCTATTGTTTTTTTTAGGAATGAATGTGATTGATTGGACTGCAATTATTCTATCAATAATATTTCAAGGTTTTTTATTCAGTGTAGGAATGAATTTTAATAGAAAAATTATTATCTTTTCATCTGTTAGTGTTTATCTTGGAATGATGTTGTTTTTCTTTTCGATTCTTTTAACAGATGTAAAATTTACTTATAATGCTTTTTTAAACACATTAATTTTAGATAATTTATTCAACAAAGATAACTTTGGACCACTTATAACAGTCGCAGGTACTATCTTTGCATATTTTTCAATCATAATTTTAAATTTTGGAGATTTTTCTCGTTATGTAAAAAATGAAAATGAGCTTAAAAAAGGCAATTTAAGTTTAATTTTAAATTTATTAATTTTTTCTTTTTTTGCATTATTTATAGTAACTGGGGTAGACTCTTTTTTAAAACTTAATCCTGAAAATATTTCGAGAATACTTACCAATCCTACGGATATAATAGGAAAATTAGACGACATTTTAATTACTATTTTAGTTTTAATTTTTATAATAATTGCCTCAGCATCTACAAATTTAATAGCAAACTTTATTCCTTCTCAGTACACGTTAATGAATTTTATCCCCTCATCTCTTTCACTAAAAGGAGCTAGTATTATCATTTCTTTTTTTGGTTTTTTAGCAGGCATATTCTGGGTAACAGTTTTAAGTCAAATTGGAATTTTATCATTCGTAGATACTATAGGTGCTTTTTTTGGTCCTTTATTTGGTTTAATGATCTCTGATTTCTATTATGTAAAAAAAGGCAGTCTGATAAATAAGGATATTTATTCTACTGACAGTGATGGGGCATATTTTTATTCAGGTGGTTGGCACATAAAAGGAATTTATTGCTTAATCTTAGGTTTTATTTTTTCTGCATCTACTATTTGGAATACTAATTTAATGTTTCTTCAGCCATTTTCTTGGATAATTGGTGCAATTATTGCTGGATTTACATATTATCTTTTAGCAAAAGAATAACTTGATGAATAAAATTACTTTTGATTTCAAAGGAAGAACTGCTTTAGTTACTGGTGGAGCTCAAGGCTTTGGACTAGATATAGCTAAAAGATTTTTAAAGTCAGGTGCAAAAGTTATAATTTGGGATATAGACGCAAAAACTTTAGAAAAAGTTACTAAAGAATTAGATAATTCAGATTTAATCTCAGACGTTGTTGATGTAGCAAATTATGAGGAAGTTGAGAGTAGTATTAATAAAATTATGAAATCATCTAATATTGACATTTTAATAAATAATGCTGGCATCACTGGTCCAACCAGTTCCTTGTGGGAATATGACATTAAAATGTGGAAAAAAGTTGTGGATATTAATTTAATGGGCACCTTTAATTGTTGCAAGATGATAGTACCAAATATGATCAAAAATAATTATGGTAGAATTGTTAATGTAGCTTCGGTAGCAGGAAAAGATGGAAATGCTAATGCTAGTGCATATAGTGTTGGAAAAGCGGGGGCCATTGGATTGACTAAATCTCTAGGTAAAGAGCTCGCTGATAAAAATATAGCTGTAAATGCAATAACTCCAGCTGGGGCTAAAACAAGAATTTTAGATCAGATGAGCAAAGAACATGTTCAAAAGATGCTTTCCAAAGTCCCACGAGGTAGGTTTCTTGAGGTTGAGGAGTTTACTTCCTTGGTTTGTTGGCTCTCCTCGGAGGAGAACACGTTCTCTACAGCTGCTGTTTTTGATATAAGTGGAGGTAGATCGACCTATTAACTTCGAGCTTTTAGAGGCGTTACCTTTGAGTTATTAATTTTTGCTCTGCTCACTTTCACATCTTTAGATATAACTGGTGCTAATATCATAACTGACCAGTATATTAGGAGTATAAAAATTGAAATAGTCTTCATAATTACTATATAAAACCAAATATTGATTTTTGAATGTTTAAATCTTGTCAAAATAATGTATTAACAATATTTTTAAAAATTAATTTATGAATTTTTTGATTAGAATTTTTATTGTTTATCTCGTAATTAATAACCCTAGTCTTGCAAGTGAAATAAAAGTATTTAATTTTACAGAGAAAGAGCTTTCTGAACTAGAGGTAAGAAAGGTAAGAGGGGCCGACAATAAGACAGTTTACACTGTCGGATCAAATGATAATGGTAATTATTTAAAAGCAATTGCTGACAATGCTGCATCTGGATTGGGTAAAGAGGTAAAAATTGACTTAAATAAAACTCCTTTCATAAACATCACCTGGAAAATTGAGCAAGATTTAGCAGGCATAAAAGAAGATACCAAAAAAGGACATGACTTTTCAGCTAGGGTATTTGCGGTAAAAAAAACAGGAGCTACACCTCTTTCAAATAGAGCAATTAATTATGTGTTTTCAAGTAATAATGAGATTGGATTGAATTGGCCAAGTCCATATACAAAAAAATCCATAGACAATGTTTTATCAACTACTAAAAATAATTTAAATGAATGGATAACTGTTAAAGCAAATGTAAAAGAGGATTTTAAAAGATTTCATGACTTAGATGTTAATCAATTAGATGGTTTGGCAATTATGTCTGATACTGATAATTCAAAAAAGAAAGCAGTTGCTTATTATCAAAATATTTATTTTTCGGCAGAATAACTAAATTTTAAGATATTTTTTTAAAATAGAAGTGAGTAGGGACAAGATTACTGCTACAATTACATCTTCTAATGGACTTGCTTGTGGGTAACCAAAGTTCCACAATATAACTCCTGCTAACCAAATTAAAAAAATTTTCATATTTTTAAATTAATAGTATTATAAGCTTTTTAATTAAAGGATTTCATTAACATTAAAAAAGTACTATAAATATTTATGAGCTCTGAACAACAAAAAAGTATCTCTTTTGTAATACCTACATACAATGGCTCATTAACATTAGAAAAACTTGTTAAAGAAATAATTGAAGTTTTTAAGAAATATAAAATTGAAATTGTGATTATAAACGATAGTAGCCCAGATGATAGTCACGAATTATGTAAAAATTTACAAAATAATTTTCCTAATATTATAACTTATATAAAGCTATCAAAAAATTTTGGTGAACATAATGCTGTTATGGCAGGTTTGAGAAATGTAGATGGAGATTTAACAATAATTATGGATGATGACTATCAAAATGAACCTGAAGAAGCTTTAAAACTAGTTGAATATTCTCTTAATAATAAATTTGATGTTGTTTTTACTCATTATGAAAAAAAAGAGGACTCTTTTATAAGAAACTTAATGAGTAAGTTTGCAAATTTTACTGCAAAAGTGGTATTAAAAAAACCAAAGGGAATATACTTTAGTAGTTTTAAATCTATTAAAAAAGATTTACTAAAAGAAATTATTAAGTATGAGGGTCCCTTTCCATATATTGATGGCCTAATACTTTCTGAAACACAAAACATTGGATCTTTAACCGTGTCTCATGCTAAAAGAAAAATTGGAAAGTCAAGTTATAATTTGCGAAAACTAGCAAAACACTATTTAAACCTAGCTACAAATTTTTCTACTATACCAATACATTTTTTTTCAATAATTGGTGCAATAATAATTTTGATAAGTTTTATAATGATAATATTTGTAATTATAGAAAAAATTACTAATCCAAATATTCCTCAAGGATTTTCACAGTTAATCACAGTAATACTATTTTTTTCAGGAGTTCAGATATTATTTTTAGGTGTGATTGGGGAATATGTGGGGAAAATTTTAAAAAATGTGAATAAAGAAAAACAATATAATATATCTTACTTAAAAAAAAAAATTAAATAATTATAAAATAAACAATATAGTTTTTACAAAAGGATTAACGTACCTATTTTTAAGAGCTAACTTTTTAATTTGCGAAAGACTTGCCCACATAAAGTTTGAGCCTTTAATTCTTTTATCATTTGGATTGTTCAATTTTACAATTACATTCCAATTACTTTTTTTCCAAAAACGAGCACCTTCTTCATTATGAACTGTAAAATATATTAGCTTAGCGCCTTTTTGTTGCATTACTATATCATAGAATTTAGGTCTTTTACCTCCATGTGCTCTATTCATATTTGACTGAGTAGCTTGAAAAGAAGGAGATATTTTAACAATTGAATCATCACCTGGTTCTATTCTAGCATCTATTAGGAACTCTGTTCCAAACTTTTCTGTTTGCCTACAAATAAATGCCAATACACCTCCGTGTTTTTGAGTGAGTATAGGTTGTGTCCAAGACTTTACTTCTCGATCTCCTGCACCAGTTGTTTTGACACCCTTAACTTTAAAAAATTGACCACTTTTGTGGTGGAGATTCATCTTTTTATCAAAAAACCACCCTTCACATTGATTTAAATTAATTAGACTTGATTTTGATTTTATCATTTTTTGTCTTTTTTTAACCCAGTCTAATATTGGTTTAATATTTTTTTTCTCTCTATTTTTTAAGAGATAAATATTTTTTTTAAATATATTTAGAGTTTTTATGCTTCTTTTAAACTTCATATTAAAAACTTTTTAAAACCTTAATAACCCGTTCTACATTTCTATTAGACAATTCTGGATACATAGGCAATGAGAATATCTCTTTAGAACACTTGTTGGTTACATTGAGAGAATAATTTTTATTATTAAATTTTTTATAACCCTTCATTGAATGAATAGGAAAAGGATAAGATATATTACAAAATATATTATTTTTTTTTAAATAATCCATGATCTTTTTTCTTTGTCTGTGTCTAACTACATATACATAATAAGCGTGATAATTATCTTTGTTTTCTTTCGGCAAAATAAGATCTGTTTTATTTAAAAATTCATTGTAAATATTTGCTATTTTTCTTCTTTTTATTATATTTGAACTGAGTTTTTTTAATTGGAAATCTAATATAATAGCTTGAACCTCATCTAATCTTGAATTTATTCCATGTAAATCAGAATAATAAAGTTTTGACATTCCATATTTTCTCAACTTTTTACATCTTAAAAAAAGACTTTTATTTTTTGTTACAATCATTCCTCCGTCACCATAACCACCAAGATTTTTCGTAGGGTAAAAAGAGAATGCAGCTAAATCTCCCCAACCACCGCTAGGAGAATTTTTATACATTGCACCAGCAGACTGCGCACAATCTTCAATTACTTTTAAATTATATTTCTTTGAAATTTTATTAATAATCTCATAATTAGCAGATTGACCGTATAGATTTACTGGAATAATTGCCTTAGTTTTCTTAGTGATTCTTTTCTCTATTAAATCAGTATTTATTAGATAATCGTGTTTATTGATATCCACATAAATTGGAACTGCTCCACATGAAACAATTGCACTAACTGTGGGCACAGCTGTATTAGAAACTGTAATTACCTCATCTTTTTTGCCAATTCCAAGAGACATTAATGCAATTTGAATTGCGTCTGTTCCACTATTTACACCTACAGCATATTTATTTTTTGTAAATTTAGCAAAATTATTTTCAAAATTTTTTACTTCATTTGAAAGGATTAATTGACCTGATTTAAAAACTTTATCTACTAATTTTAAAATTTTTTCTTTATTTGTTTTATATCCCTCAAGATAACTCCAAACAAATATATTAGGAGATTTCTTTTTTGATTTCTGCATTTTTTTTAATTTCATCATAAAAGAAATTATATTTTTTTCTTTTTATTATATTAAAAATTTTATTAAAGTAAGTATAAAATGAATTTTGAGATTTAAAATTTATTAAAACTACTTTTTTTTTAATTCTATCATATTTCTTTACAGTCGTAATGGAACCAATTGGTGGAGAGAAAGCAAAATTTATTCTATAGGAAAGTTTGCCAGAAGAAATAATAATATAGTTTTTATAAGAGCTATTAAAGCTAAATGATGAACTTAAAAGAATGTTTTTGGATTTAGCAATTATTTTAAAATTATTTGAAACGTGTTTAATATTTGAATGGCTAATTTTCTTATATATGAAGTTTTTATTTTTGAAAAAAAAATTTATCATAAATGTTGCATAAGATGACATGTCATGAAAGCATCCTCCACCAAATTTAGATTTATTTCTAAAATTTTTTCTATCAAGTTTTGGTATGTGAAAAAAAGATTTTATTATAAGTTTTTTTTTAAGATCTATTTTCTTAAAGATATCTTTAAACTGTTTATGATATTGAAAAACAATCGCCTCAGATAAAAAAAGCTGCTTTTTTTTTGCTAGAGATATTATTTTTTTTGTTTCATTAAAATTAATAGTGAATGGTTTATCAATTATTACGTGTTTATTTTTTTTTAAAGATTTAATTGCCCATTTAAAATGTTCAGAATTTATTAAACTGATATAAACAATTTTAGCTTTTGTTTTTTTTAATGCATTTTCATAAGAATCGTAACTTTTTTGAATGTCATAATTTTCTTTGATTTTTTTTCTTGAAGCCAATTCAATCCTAATTTTTTTAAGTTGATTCAATGCGGGATAAACTTTTCTTTGAAAAATATCCGAATTACCTAGAACTAAAATTTTCATAAATTTTTCAATTATTTAAATTCTAATGAAAATAAATCACTCAAAAACATTAAATTTTTTCTAAATTTAATTATTGTAAAATTTCTCAGTATTTTGATTTCTTCTTTATGATTTAAAAGAGTACCTTTGTGCGCATCTGGCTCGTTTAAGATAAATTTTCCGAGATTATTTAAAAAACCTTGTTTGCTAATAACTATAATCATTTTAAGATTTGGGTTATGTTTTTTTAAACTTGATAGTAAAGTTTCTAATTCTTTTTTTCTAAAATACATGAAAACATGGGTTGCAACTAAGTAATCAAATTTTATGTTTCTCCAATTTTTAATATCTGAATACTCTTTAATTATATCATAATTTATTACCTTAATATTATCTTGGTTACCTAGTTTTCTTTTAAAGTGTCCATGCCCACATCCAAAGTCTAAAACTTTTATCTTTTTATTTTTAATTAAACATCTCTTAATATTTTTAATGATATAATTGAAATAAATTCCTGATATGAAACCATGATCTGTAACATTGAATAAAAACTCCTTTTTTTTTGAAATCATTATAAGTCTATGTAAGTCTAATTCTTTTAATTTTAGATAAAATTAAATTTTCTATAGCAAATCCAAAAAATAAACAGAAGTATAGATAACTCGGTAAAAAATATCTTGTATTTCCATGCCATGAAACTGGAGCAAAGAAATAAACAATCGATAAAGTTGAAAAAATTAAAATTTTATATTTTTTTTCTCTAATCAAAATGAATACACCATATAAACAAATCAAATACATTATTAATGAATAAGAAATTCTATAGGGAATTAATTCTTTATGTTTTTTAGATAAATAATATACCTCTCCAGATTTAAAGTTATGATCTGAATAAATGTGAAAAGGATTTAGTAAAGTGATATGAAAAGATTTTTTTATTACATGTGTAAAAAAATCAAATGGATATTTTAAGATATACTCAAAAGATCTTTTTTTGATGAATTCATCTAATTTAATTTTATCATTCTCATTTTTGATAAAAGATCTGTAAATCCACAAAGTAGGTTTGTTATTTGACGAAAGAGTTTTATCATCTAAATCTTCAACCATTTCAATTGAATTGTCGTTAATCCATTGTTTTGCAGCTTTACCCTCATTTTCCTCAAATTCAAACGCTGTTAAATTAAGTTTTTTGGATACAACTTGATCAACTAATAACATATGTAAATCAGTTTTAGTTGTTGCAGTCATTAAATAAAAACTTCCTGACCTTAAATAGTTGTTAAAACCTAAAATAGATAATATCAAAAAAAATCCGATAAATAAGGTTATAATATTAACAAATAATCTTTTTTTATAAAAAATAATAAAAAAAATTATAATTGGTATTATATAAAAAATAGCATACTCTTTCTGAAGACTTAACAAAGCCAATAATAGTCCTGTAAAAAAAGATGAAGTTATAGTCATTGTGGGTCTTAGTATTAAAGAAATCAATAATATTTGAAGAGAAAAAAAAACAGATTCACTCCAAAAAGTTCCATGATATTGAATGAGATTAGGTTCCAAACTTAAAAAACAGATTATTATCAATAACACATTTGAATTAATCGATCTTTTTAATGAATAAAATAAAATTAAAATAGAAAAATAGTAAAATAAATTCTGTAATATTAAAAAATTAAGATGAATACCAGTATTGATAAATTCTCCACTTTTATCAAATAGTTCATAATCAAAAAAATAATAATATAATGCAAATAATCTTGATGGTAAGTATTTTGTATAATGTTCTCTCCCAGTTTTAAAAAAATTTACACCCTCTTTCAATTGATTCTTGATTTCGTTTCCATGTCTAGAATACCTAAAAGTGTCATATTTAATCATTTGATGATAAGATTTACCATTTTCGTCTACAGCATTTTTATCGTATTTATTGATATTATTTATTGTTAAATAAATTGAAATAAAAAGACCAACAAAAATTATAATTAAGTAATTTGTTTTTTTGTTAACCATTAAGCTTTTAAATTATATTAATTAATCTTATTAAATTGTTATTATCATCAATTTTTAAATTTTCCATTGTTATGTTCAATTTTATGTTTGTGTAAAAAGATAAATAATTTGATATAATCATAATAATGCACGAAAATTTTTATTTTAAAATTAAAGTTTACTATGAGGATACGGATGCTGCTGGTATAGTGTATTATGCGAATTATTTAAAGTTTTTAGAGAGAGCAAGAACAGAGGCACTAAAAAAAATAGATTTCAGTAATAAAAAAATAAAAGAGTTTTATGATACAACTATAATAGTCAAATCATGTAATATTGAATATCAAAAACCAGCAAAACTTGAAGATGAACTTGTAATTAGATCTTTTGTAAAAGAGATCACAAAAACATCCTTTTTTATGAATCAAGTTATCACTAGAGACAATGAACAAATTGTAGATTCAAAAGTTCATTTAGTATTCGTTAATAACTTAGGCAAACCTGTGAAAATACCTGAGGAAATTTATTCAAAATTTAAACCATATTTTTGTAGCAGTATTAAACTGTAGCAAGATGTTTTGCCTTTTCAAAAAGTCTTACCATCATTTTTTGAGAGATTAATTTAGTATTCACGTTTCTAGGACTTGGATGATAACTTGATAGAATTATCAGCCCATTGGGTAATAATTGTATCTTATTATGTTTAAAAATAAATTTTTTTCTTATGTCAAATTTTTGTTTGTAAAATTTTATACAATTATCAAAAGCAACTTTACCCAATGTAACTATTACTTTGAGCTTTTTTAAAGATGATATTTCTTTATCAAAAAAAATTGAACAATTTGAAATTTCATTACTTAAAGGCTTATCCTCAGGTGGAACACATTTAAGTATATTGGTAATGTAAGTCGATTTTAATTTTAAGTTATCATTTAAGTTTTTAGAAAAAGGAGAATTAGAAATTCCAACCTCATACAAACATTTAAATAAAAAATCTCCTGATTTGTCTCCAGTAAAAGCTCTTCCTGTTCTAGTGCCACCATGAGCAGCTGGTGCAAGACCAATAATAGCTAATTTTGAGTCTATATCACCAAATCCAGGAACAGGTTTACCCCAATAAATCTCATCTTTATTCTGTCTTCTTTTTTTTGAGCTTACTACTTTTACAAATTTTACCAATCTTGGACATTTCTTACAATTTATTATTGTTTTGTTTAATTCGTTTAATCTAATATCCATAGAATGAAATTTTTAAAATTAATTATCATTATCTTTATATCTTTAACTACACCTATAAAAGCAGATTCAAACAAAAACTTGATAGATAAACTTAAGGATGGTGGAAAATTAATATTTATAAGACATGCTTATGCTCCTGGAAATGGTGATCCAATTAATTTCAATTTGCACGATTGTTCCACTCAAAGGAATTTAAGTGTAGAAGGGAAAAAACAAGCCCAACATATCGGTGATTTTTTTAGAGAAAATAAAATTGAAATAGATAAGGTTATTTCGAGTGAATGGTGCAGATGTAAAGAAACAGCAGAGATTGCATTTAAAGATTTTTCAACAAATAGTTTCTTAAATTCTTTTTATAGTTCGAGATATGCAAAAAATAAAGATAGACAAGTAAGTCAACTAAATTATTATATAAAAAAATCTAAAAATAAGAAAAATTTAATCTTTGTAACTCACTATGTATTAATATCTGAAGTTTTAGATTATAGTCCATTATCTGGTGAAATAGTTGTTTCTGATAAAAATTTTAATATAGTAGGTAGTTTAGAAATTAATTATTAAATTATTATGTCATCAAAAAGAGCCATGAAGCAAGCCCAAAAACAAGCTTAT
>MDTB01002331.1_pt1 | contig 12185 bp, 14 predicted proteins | sample 811161 | NCBI WGS metagenome assembly MDTB01 (sample SAMN05326650, study PRJNA326480) | marine metagenome | isolation source: seawater | place: Mediterranean Sea | collected 2009 | reverse complement strand
ATTAAGAAGCCCCAGAAAATCATAAAATGCTCTATTCCAGCCCAAGTATAATTTTTTAAAATTCTTTTTTGGCCTAGGACGTATACAAAAATTCCCTTAACCCTTTCAAATAATTGATCTGTTCTAAAGGCGGGTCTTTTAGCTGAAAACATTATTTTAAAGAAACCAAAAACATTTCTCAAAAAGAAAAGAACTGCAAAAAGAACAATAACACTTAGGACGATTGGCTTCATAAAAAACTTTCTCCTCAGGGACCAAACTAGACTAGTATTAATATTAAGTTGTTCGACCTAAAAATCAAGACTCTTTACAAGGATTCTATCGTCTTAATTAAAGTATTTTTAGAATTCTTTTTAAGGGCCTTTTCAAGTGATAGGAGATAAGCTCTTAATTCTTTAATTGTTTTAAGTAAATTTTGGCTGTTCGAAAGGAATATTTCAGACCATAATTCGCTGGAACTCTCAGAAATTCTTGAATAATCTTTGAAACTTGTTCCACCATATTTTGTAATCTCCTTTTGGCTCAAGTTCTTTTTTACAATCTTTCTTAAACCAAAGGCTAGTACGTGCGGCAAGTGGCTCAAGTGAGCAAAAATTTTATCATGTTGCCTAGGATCAACCAAGAAAACTTCAGACCCTATTTTTCTCCAAATCTTCGCTATAAGTTTTGCAGACTGTTTGCTTCCTATTACTCCGGAAATAAAAAAAGGCTTTTTCTCAAACAACGAGTCGACCGAATTAGAAAATCCTTTCTTCTCTGTGCCGGCAATAGGATGCCCTCCAACGAAATCAAAATTCTTTGAAAAAATTTTTTTTGCTTTTTTAAAAATCTCAAGCTTACTGCTACCGACATCCGTTATAACGACTCTTTTTTTAAAATTTATCTTTGATAATTTAGAAAAAACTTTTGGCATATCTTCTATCCCAACACAAACAAATATAACTTCGCTGTTGACCATAAGTTTGCTCTCTCCAAAAGTCTCAACTTCTTTGTAGACTTCTTCTTTCCTTGCTTTTTTAATTGTAGAAGAATTGTTATCTATGCCAACCAAGTTAACTTTAGATTTATATGCTTTTTTTAAAGCTATCCCAAGAGAAGCACCAATGTGTCCGAGGCCTATAATTGTATATTGTTTAACAACACTTGTTTTCATATTAATTTTTTCAATTCAGCAATAAATTGTAAATTATTTTCCTCCGTTCCAATAGTAACCCTTAAATGATTCATTAGGCCATAGTTCTCTAGTGGTCTGGTAATTATTCCAACTTTAAGTAGTTCTTCATATAAAGTTCTGGCATTGGATTTAAATTCTAACAACAAAAAATTAGCATATGATGGATAAGTTTTAATGTTTAGTTTGTTCAGCTCGGACTTTAAATAAATCATTCCTTCTTTGTTTGTAGAAACTGCCTTAGCAACATGTTGTGGGTCTTCAAGCGCCCTGATTGCTGCAGCCTGGGCCAGGGAATTAACATTAAAGGGCTCCCGTGGTTTGTTTAATGTTTCGATGATAGTAGAGTCAGCCATCCCATATCCCACCCTTAGTCCCGCTAAGCCGTACGCTTTGGAAAAGGTTTTTAAAACAAGAAGATTTTTATGCTTATTGATATCCTCACAAACATTTAAGACATCATCGGGGCTCATATACTCGCTGTAAGCCTCATCAAGTACGACTAATATGTTTTTAGGAACTTCATCCAAAAAAACTTCGATTTCTTTCTTTGTTGATCTTGTTCCTGTTGGATTGTTCGGATTAGCTAAGAAAATTACTTTTGTTTTTTCTGTTACTCTTGCAAGCAAATCTATAAGGTCAATGGCCATGTTTTCCATCGAGGAACGAACAACAGTTGCCCTACTTAATGATGAAACAATTGGATAAACGATAAAACAATACTCGCCCATGAGAGCCTCATCTCCCTCCTCTAAATATGAATGTGCCACAAGCTCGAGGACTTCGTTTGACCCGTTGCCTAAGATTATTTGGTTCGGAAGTATTTCTTCTTTAAAAGCAAGCTTTTTTTTCAATTCAAAGCAGTCACCGTCAGGATATAAATGGACTTGCCGAGTGAATTTTTCTAGTTCAGCAATCACAAGTGGCGAAGGGCCAATTGGGCTTTCGTTTGAAGCCAGCTTTGTAACTTTCTCAAAGCCAAGTTCTCGTTGAAGTTCTTCGATAGGTTTTCCGGGTTTATATGATGGAAGACCGCGGACTCTGGTTGAACTTTTTATCATTGATCAATAAACCCCAAGAATCTTAAAATACGAGGCTTTTATTTTTAAGTCTTCTAGGCACCTTTCTGCCTGTGTTTTGTTGTTGTCAACCAAAAAATCAATAAAGAAAAGATAGTCCCAATCAACCTTTCTTGAAGGTCTAGATTGAATTTTTGTTAAATTAATTTTTTCTTTTTTAAACCTTTCAAGACAACTATAAAGTGTTCCGGGCCTGTGGTCTAAAGAAAAGGCAACTGAAACCTTGCTTTTAGATTTGATTAAAGTTTCTTTTTTAGCTTTTTCAATAGAAACAAAGATTGTCATATTTTCCTGCGTATCTTGGATGCTCTTCTTTAACAAATTCAGAGAATAGATTTGAGAACAAGGCTCGGGAGCAATAGCCGCTGCCGTGCTTTCTTTGGTAACAATTTCTGCTGCTTTAGCGGTGCTTTGGACCTCGACAATTTCAGATCCCCACAGATTCTTTTTAATAAACTCTTGGCATTGTGCTATGGCCTGTGGATGTGAGTATATTTTCTTTATTTTTTTTAGGTTTGTTTGTTTAGACATAAGACAATGAAATATTTTAATGTGAGATTCGGACGTGATTCTGACATTTTTATCAACTAATCTGTCCAAAGTTTCAACAACTGGGCCTTCAAGGGAGTTTTCGAGTGGAACAATTCCACATGGTGACTCTCCAAGCTCCACAGAAGAAAAGACCTCTGATATTGTTTGCTTTGGAACAAAAGACGCCGACCTACCTAGGGTTTTTTGAGCTGCATGGTGCGTGTGGCTTCCCTCTGGACCCAAAAAGGTCGCTGTAGCCTGTTTTTGTAAGCCCCTGCAAGTTGATAATATTTCTTCGTATATTCCTGCCATCGCCTTATTCTCTATGGGACCTTTGTTTTTTTTCTCTAAATTTCGTAAAATTTGTTTTTCTCTCTTTGGGTCATACACAACTTTTTCTTTTAAAGCTGTAGTTTTTTTGGCCAATCCGGCCCTTTTGTTAAGCAAGTTGACCAAGCTGGCGTCTATTTGGTCTATCTTGGTTCTTATGAGCTTTAATTTTTGTGTTTTGTTTTTTTTCATTTCAAACTCTCATTGGCATAACAACGGACAGTTGTTTAAATCGGTTTTCTTCTTGTAAAAAAATGCATGCTGGGCTAATTTCATCCCCCACGGAAAAGAAAACTTCTTCTTCATCAAAAGACGAAAGCGCATCTATTAGGTATTTAACGTTAAAGCCAACCTCAACATTTTCGCTTATTTTACTTGTTTCAACAAACTCTATTGCCTCCCCATCCTCGGACGCTGTGCGTATTTCTATTTGGTTTTCCCCTAAAAACAGCCTTGCCCCCTTGTTTTTGTCTTGTAAAACCAACTGGGCTCTTTGCAGGGAGTCAACAAAGTCTTTTCTGTTAACCCTAAGGCTGTTCTTGTAGTCTCCTGGGAGGACTTGTTTGTAGTCTGGAAAGCTAACATCAACGAGTCTTGTTAAAATGTGTGTTTGTCCATTTTCACAAATAAAATGGTTTTTTCCTACTCCTATCTGAACTATTTCGCTGTCTTTAATAAATTTTCTTATTTCTACTGCCGCTCTTCTTGGTAGTGTAAATGTTTCGAGAATATTATTGTCTATTTCGTTTTCTGTTAGACCAAGTCTGTGACCGTCTGTTGCAACGACTCTTATTTTTCCGACCTCTGACAAATCGAAAAATATGCCTGTTAGGTTTTTTCTTAGGTCATCCGCCCCAATACAATAAGCGGTTTTTTTTATTAAGTTCTCTAGTGTTTCACTTTTTATTGCACGGAAATGAAAATCTTCCGGTTTAGGAATTTGTGGGAAGTCCCCCGCGGGAAGTGTTTTTATTTTTATTTTCCCTTTTTTGTAACCAAACCCTGCTTGTTCGTTTTTTAGATCAACCTGAATGTCGCCGTCAGGCATTTTTTCAACAACCTCCATTAGTTTTTTTCCTGGCAAGCAGGCCGCGCCGCTCTCGGTTATGTTTGCAGGAAAAGACGTATAAAGGGAAGATTCTAGGTCTGTTGAAGAAAGAAAGACTTTTCCTTCTTTGGCTTCAAAAAGAACATGTGCCAAAACAGCCATTGTTGTTTTTGTTTCAACAACACCCCCAACATAAGCAAGGTGTTTGGCAAGTTGTTTTTTGTCCACAGATAAGTTCATTCTTCTCCTATTATATTATTATATTATATTAAATACAAAGTAGTAGCAGTAGTATTGTTTATATGTTGAAAACCCAAGTGTAGCACCAAAAAACAAGACAAACTTTTTCAACACTGCCTAACACCAACTAACAAGATTTTTTAAATTTTGATTTACTAACACTAATCCTCTAGTTTTCCACCAGAGATTTTTCTTAGTTTCGTCTGAAGAATTCTAATCGGGTTTTCTTGTGACGGATTCTTTGCAAGAAGGTCTTCTACTGTTGCAATCGAATGCAAAACAGTGGAATGATCCCTTCCACCAAAAAATCTGCCAATTTCTAAAAGAGACTCGTCGGTAAACATTCTACAAAGGTATATTGCAACCTGTCTAGGCCGAACAACACCCCTTGTCCTTTTTTTAGAACACAGATCTTGAACAGTGGTTCCATAAAACGCAGCAGTTTCTTTTTGAATTAACTCAATTGTTATAAGGTCAACACTCTTGGTTGAAAGCAATCGTGAGGAAACGTCAAGAACAAGGGTTTTGTTAATGGGGTTTCCAAGCATAGATGCCTGGCCAACAACGTTGTTAAAAAACCCCTCCAGCTCTCTAATAGAGCCGCCTGATTTTTCAGCAATAACGAACAACACTTCTTCGTCAATAGATAAACCCAAAGAGCGCGCCTTTGTTTGTAGGATTGCGACTCGGTGCTCAACATCGGGGGGAAGTACTTCAACCGCAAAACCCCACTCAAAACGCCCCACAAGCCTTTCTTGTATTCCCGCTAGTTGGTGTGGCGGTTTGTCGCTTGTGATAATGATTTGTTTGTTTGCATCGTAAAGCGCATTAAATGTATGAAAAAATTCTTGCTGAGTTCCCTCTTTGCCTGATATAAACTGAATGTCGTCCACCATTAAAATATCGCAATCGAAGCGCAAAGAATCTCGGAGCTCTTTAGTTTTTCCAGATCGAATAGAGCTTATAACTTTATTTGTAAAATGTTCAGCGGAAAAAGAACGAATTTTATAGTCTTTATTGTTGTCATATACGGTATTCCCAACAGCGTTAAGAAGGTGGGTTTTGCCCAACCCTGTTCTGCCATAAATAAAAAGCGGGTTATAAGATTTGCCGGGATTTTCTCCAACTCTTTCGGCAGCAATCGCTGCGAGCGTGTTAGAAGCGCCCTTAACAAAGGTTCCAAATGTTTGTCTGCCATTTAAAGTTCCCTCTTTTACTCTTGTCAGTCCGCGGTTTTTAGAAGCTTTCTTTTTTATTTTCAAACTTGGTGTTGTTACAAGGTCCTGAGAAGAAACCAAAACCTTTTTGCTGCCAAGAACCTCTTCTGACTCCTCCCAAAAAACTTTTTCTAATATGTGCATATAGTGGTTGTTGATCCATTCTGCTGTCATGAGGTCTAAAACAACAAATCGAGCTTCTTCTTTGCTAATTTCTAAAAGCTTTAGAGATGAAAAAAATTGCTTGATTCCTGGATAGTTCTCAGAAATGTTGTCCAAAACCATGGCGCATAAAACATTTTTATCTACTAAGTCTGAATCTTTGTGCTCAGCCGAGTTGTCAATTTGGTCGGGTATATTGAGTTTTTCAGTTTCGTGGGCCAAGTGGGGTTTCTCCTTTTTTATCCACATAATGTGGATAAATGTGGACAAAAATGTTAATAATTTAGGTAAGTTGCCTTAACAATTTTGTCATTAATATTTTTAAAGTTTAACAAAGAATCAACAGCTAGTCCATAAAAATATAATTTAAAAATAATTTCTTCAATGTTTTTAAGGAATTAAAAAAAATTTTTTTATTTTTTATTTTTATTTGCAAGTGCCAAAGTTAAATCTTTTAATTCTTGTGAATAAATTCTATAACTGGCCCTATTCATAACAAGCTTGGCACAAATGTCGTGTAAGCTATCCACAATTTTAAGGTTGTTTTCTTTTATTGTTGAGCCAGTTTCTGTTATGTCGACAATTGCGTCACAAAGACCTACAGCTGGAGCAAGTTCTACTGAACCGTTTAAATACACAATTTCTGGAAAAATTTTCTTTTTTGCAAAAAAAGCTTTTGTTATTTTCGGATACTTCGTTCCAATTTTTAAATCCATTCCTGGAGCTAAGACAAGCTTTTTGTTCTTTAAGCAAGCTAGCACCATTTTACACTTGCCAATAGAAAGTGTTAATGGTTCATAAATCTCGTAGTTTGTTTCCATTATGCAGTCAGAGCCGACAATGCCACAATCCGCTGCTCCAAGATCAACATACTTGGTTACGTCTGTGGGTTTGCACGCAAGTATTGTGAGGTTTTTAATTTCAAAAATTAATTGTCGCGTTTTTTTGTTAATAGCATTTGTTGGATATCCAGAGGCCGAAAGTAGGTCGCAAACCTCTTCTAATATACGCCCCTTTGCTACCGCAACCTTTATTCTTTTGTTCTCCAAATATTTGCTCCAATTATTTTAAGTTTATTATTAATCGATTCGTAGCCTCTATCAAGGTGATATATTCTGTGAACCTCACTTTTTCCTTTTGCAGACAAAGCAGAAATCAACAAGCAAGAGCTTGCTCTGAGGTCACTAGCCTGCATATTTGCACCAATTAGTTCGTTTACACCAGTTATCTCTGCTTTATTTGATGAAAGATTTATCTTGGCACCCAACTTTCTTAGTTCTGCTATGTGGATAAAGCGATTAGGAAAAACATTTTCAACAATTGTAGATTTTCCGTCTGCCAATGTTAGCACTGCCATCAACTGAGCTTGCAAGTCAGTTGGGAAAAGCGGGTGAGGGTTCGTTTCAACCTTCAGTGGTTTAATTTTGCTGGCCGAGGTCACTTTAATGCCAGTCTTTGTGGTTTCAATTTTTGCTCCCATTTTTTTAACAATTTTTATTGTTTCTTTTAAATCTTTGGGGGCACAATCAGTGATGTTAATTTTGTTGCCCGGTATACAACCCAAAAACAAGAAGGTACCGGCCTCTATTCTGTCTGGAATAACTACGTGAGGGCTCTTCTGTTTATAAAAACTTGATACAGGGCTTATTGTTATGTTTCCTCCCCTCCTTGTTATTTTTGCACCTAATGAGTTAAGAAAATTAATTAAGTCATCGATTTCGGGCTCCATCGCGCAATTTGAAAGCATAGTTTTTGTTTTTGCAAAGACAGAACACAAAATAAGGTTTTCTGTTCCAGTAACACTTTTAATTTCAAATGCAAAATTCCCTCCTGTATTTTTTGAAGAGACTGACTCTAAGTATCCCGAGTTGATTTTTGTTTGATACCCCAAAGCATCAAATCCATTCAAATGCTGATCCACAGGTCTATCACCAATAGCACAACCTCCTGGAAAGGAAATCTTAGCTTTTCCTAGCCTGCTTAACAATGACCCCCAAATTAAAACCGAGGCTCTCATCGTTTTTACCAATTCATAAGGAGCCTCGTGCTTAGTAATCTTTTCAGTATTTATTAAGACCACGTTGTTTTTGAAGGAATATTCAGCTCCCAAGGTTTCTAAAAGTTTTAACATTGTAAACACGTCGCTTATTTCCGGAACGTTTTCAATTTGATATTTATTTCCAGAGAGTATTGTGCCGGCAAGTATAGGCAAAGCCGAATTTTTAGAGCCAGATGTTCTTACTGTTCCTTCTAATGCTTTGCCACCTTCAATAATTATTTTTTCCATTTTCCCTTAACCACTCTTTGAATTCCGTTTAAGTCATTATAAGATATGACATCTTCGTATCCAATCGACTCTAGTAACTTTTTTACCTTATTTCCCTGATTATAGCCAACCTCAAGGAAGAGGTGGCCTCCATTCTTGAGATAATCCCCTGCTTCTGTGGAAATTTTCTTTATAAAAGTTAAGCCCTCTGAGCCCGCAATTAGCGCAGACTTTTGCTCAAACCTCCTTATATCTTTATTTAAAGCCCCATAGTCTTTGTTGCTAATATATGGAGGATTTGAAATTATATAGTCAAATTTAATTTTAGTAACAGACTTGAAAAGATCAGACGATACATATGAAGCTTTCAACGAAAGATTTAGTGAACTTATATTTCTCAAACAACATTTTTCGGGTTTTTTATAATTATCAATTAAAAACATTTGTTTGATTTTTTCAGTTTCAAGACAAAGTGTAAGCCCTATGCATCCCGTACCAGCGCACATGTCCATGCAGGTGAGGTTATCCCGGTTTTGTTTGCTAATTTCAGAAAGAACTTTTTCCACCAAAATTTCAGTCTCGGGCCGAGGAACAAGAACTCCGCTCATTATGTGAAATTTTTTGGAAAAAAAATGAGCTGTTTTGGAAATATATTGTATAGGCTCGCCTTCCAAACGTCTTGTAATATAAGTTTTAAATTTATTAAAATTTTTAGTTGAAACAACTTTGTCTTTGTTTAAAAAAAGATACTCACGTGTTACTGATAAAACTTCTTCTAATAAAAAAGTAGCCTCAAAATTAAAGTTTGGCACACCACAGTCCTTTAATCTTTTGATTCCAAAATTTAAAATTGAATGGATTGAGTGGCTCATTTATGAGATTATATAATATATTATTTAAAATTATGATTATAGATGTTTCCCAGAAATACCAAGAATTTAAAGAAGAATTTACTAATTATTCAATTTTGAACAAAAAAGACGCACTCCTTTTAGCTGTTTCTAAAAAAAAACCTTTTGCACAAATTTTAGAACTAAACAATTTAGGTCAAAAAGACTTTGGTGAAAACTATGCTCAAGAACTTAGGGACAAAAACAAAGAGCTTACAAGGAGTGGGGCCAAGCTTAATTGGCACTACTTGGGACCTATACAGAAAAATAAAATCAAATACATTGTTGGAACTTCATCGCTCATTCATACTTTAGATTCTTTTAAGGTTGCTGAAGAGATTGATATTTTTAGTCAAAAAAACAATATAGTACAGAGAGCTCTACTACAGGTTAATATCTCGGAAGATCCAAAAAAATCTGGAATATATGCTGATGAAACTTTATCTCTCTTAAAAAAGATAAGAAACTTGAAAAATATTTCTATTGAGGGCTTTATGACCATCACTGAATACTCTCCAATCGCAGAAAATTCAAGAATTCATTATAGAAAAATGTTTAAGCTTGCTGAAAGTTTAAGAGCGGAATTCGAAAATAGAGTCCAACTCTCTATGGGAATGAGCGGTGATTATAAGGTAGCATTAGATGAAGGCTCTACTATCATTAGGGTTGGAACTAAAATATTTGGAGAAAGAATTTAGTTTATGAAAATAGGTTTAATAGGAAGTGGTAACATAGCTGGTGCTATTTTAGACGGCCTACTGTTGGATAAGAAAAAACATCAAATAATTTGTTCTGACATTGATAAAAAAAAATTGACTAAAATAAAAAAAGATAAAAAAATTTTAGTAACTACTGATAATATAAAAGTTGTTGAAAAATCCGAACTAATATTCATTTGTGTTAAGCCAGATTCCTTTAATGAAGTTCTGGGTGGTATTCGCAAAAAAAGTACTACTACCAAAATCTTCGTTTCCGTTGCGGCAGGAGTAAAAATTAATCTTATTGAGAATTTGTTGGGTAGCGACAAGAAAATTATTAGAACAATGCCAAATTTAGGTTGTTTGGTCTCAGAAGGAGTTATCGCTTACAAGGCGAATCCAAATTGTCTCAAAAAAGATGTAAAGAATTTTTTAGCCTTAATATCTAAAATGGGGGAAACTTTAGAAATTAAAAAAGAGTCAGATTTCAATCATGTTACTGCCATTAGTGGCTCTGGGCCAGCTTTTTTGGCAGAATATATTAGTTCACAACTAAAGTTTGCTAGATCAAAGAAAATGAACACAAGAGATTCCAGACTTTTAATTTATAAAACCATTCTAGGGACTCTTAAGTATTTTGATAAGACGAACACCAGCCCTACTGATTTTATTAAAATGGTTAGTTCCCGAGGTGGTACAACGATTGAAGGTCTGAAGGTGTTGAAAAATAAAAAATTTAATAATACTATTATTAAGTGTCTTGACTCAACATCAAGGAAGTCAGCCAACATCGCCAAGATTTTAGGCGGGAAGAAAAAATAAAATGTTTATTAGTAATTTATTTATAGCTTTTGCTGGTCTACTAGACCTGGCCTTATCTATCTTTGTTTGGCTTATTATAATAAGAGCTTTGATTTCTTGGTTCAACCCAGATCCATATAATGTATTATATCAATTTTTATATACGATAACGGAGCCCGTTTTAAGCCTAGTAAGAAATTCAATGCCTAACCTGGGAGGCATAGATATTTCTCCTATTATTGTTTTATTGGCAATTGAATTCTTGCGAACCTTTTTGGTTCAATCCCTACTTGACTTATCGCGTATTTTTTAGCTTTGAAACTATCTGTTTCAGTTAAACCTAGGGCTAAAAAATCGGTAGTTGTATCGTTTGTTGATGATGTATTGGCAGTAAGGGTGGCGGCTTTTCCGCATAAAGGAGCCTCAAACAAAGAGCTTTTACGAACACTTTCTAGTTTTTTTTCAATTTCCGCTAGTCAAATTTCAATTGTTTCAGGCTTTAAGTCAAAAGTTAAGGTTCTTGAATTTAACTGTGAGGACGAGATTCTTAACTTAGCTTTAAAAAAACTGTTATAATATTTCAATTCAGATTAGGAGTAAAGGAGAATTAAATGAAAATTAGTTTACTAGGTGGAACAGGATCTTTTGCAGAAGGTCTTGTAATAAGATGGGCCAAGGTAGGCCATGAAGTTTTAATAGGCTCTAGAACCCAGGAAAAAGCAGATGTTGCAGCTGCAGAAATAAATGAAAAAGCAAAAGAACAAGGTGTTGATGGAAGCATCATTGGTATGGAAAATGGAGAAGCTGCAAAAGCTAGCGAAGTAGTTGTCGTTTGTTTGCCCCCTGAATATACAAATGCAACATTGGAAGGTATTTCTAGTTCGTTTACAAATCAAATTGTGATATCACCAGTTGTACCAATGAAGTTTGGAAAAGTCGTTTCATATGATCCACCAGAATCTGGCTCTTCTGCAATAGATATTCAAAATGTTTTACCAGATTCAGTAAATGTTGTTAGTGCATATCATAATATTCCTGCAAAAGGACTTGCTAACTTTGAAAAACCATTGGATTATGATGTTGTTATTTGCGGAGATGATGATGAAGCTAAAGCTGTGGTTTCTAAGTTAACTGAGGAGATGCCAAGCCTTAAGACTATAGATGCTGGACCACTTGAAATTTCTTCAATGATAGAGGCTATTACACCATTGATAATTAACATGAACAAAAAGCATAAACATGAATTTTCAATAAAATTTATTTAATTACTTGAATCTTTGATAATCATGTTTAATTTATAATAAATATTATTTATAGGAGTTTTAAAATGGGAAAAAAGCAAAAAAAAGTTAGACCTTTAGGTGCATTTGTTTTAGTTGAAAGAAACGAAGCAGAAAGTACCACACAAGGTGGAATTATTATTCCAGATAGCTCACAAGAGAAACCTCTAGAAGCAACAGTTGTCTCTGTTGGCAAAGGAAGGGTTGATCAAAAGGGCAACTTGTCACCTTTGACAGTAAAAAAGGGGGACAAGGTTCTTTTTAGTAAGTTTGGTGGAGCAGAAGTATCAATCAACGATCAGGATTTAATGGTTCTTGAAGAAAGAGATATATTAGCAATTATCGGTTAAAAATTTCCTTGTAAAATTTGCAGATTGGGCTGAAGATTTAAGACTTTTTAAATCTTCTTCGCAATCTATATCCAATTCAATGTTCTCGTTTCTCAGTATTAAATACTTTATAGATTTTTTTT
>MDTB01161256.1_pt1 | contig 12186 bp, 6 predicted proteins | sample 811161 | NCBI WGS metagenome assembly MDTB01 (sample SAMN05326650, study PRJNA326480) | marine metagenome | isolation source: seawater | place: Mediterranean Sea | collected 2009 | reverse complement strand
TGCAAAAGAATCTGCAAGATTAACGAAAGCTCAAATTTTGCAACAATCAGCAATGGCGATGATAGCACAAGCAGGAAAAGCTCAGCAGAATGTCCTTCAATTGTTACAAAATTAAATTTATATCTTGATTTGCAAAACTAGATAACTTGAATGATTAATCAAATACTTCAAAAGGGAATTAAAGCTCATAAAAAAGGTGACCTTAAAAAAGCTAATAAACTTTATAGATCTATAATAAAATATAAACCAAATCATCCACATGCTAATCATAACTTAGGTATTCTTTCAATCAGTCTTAATAAGGTTGAAGAAGGACTGATACTATTTAGAAATGCTTTAAAAGCTGATCCAAAAATAGAGCAGTTTTGGTTAAGTTATATCGATGCTCTTATCAAAGACCATCAGTATGATAATGCAAAGCAAGTCACTGATCAGGCAAAACAATACTGGGGAGTCTCTCCTGAAAAACTCAAAGATTTTGAGTTACAATTATTTAACATATGCGAAAGGGAAGATAAAAATAGTGGGCATCCTACTGAAACTCAAATGTATAGTCTTTTGGAATATTTTCAAAGTGGCGATTATTTTGAAGCTGAAAAACTAGCAATTTTACTTGCTGAAAAGTTCAAATCTAATAATTTCAGTTGGAAAATACTTGGGGCTATTTATAAGAAAACAGATAGGTATTCTAACGCTATCTATGCAGGAAAAAAAACAATTGAGATTAATCCTGATGACCACGAAGCCTATTTCAATTTTGGTAACACACTTAAAGATTTGGAAAGATTAAATGAAGCTGAGGATATTTATAAAAAAGCAATAACCTTAAAGCCTAATTATGCAGAAGCTCATTGTAATTTAGGCAGCACTTTAATAGACCTTGGAGAGTTTAAAAAGGCTAAAGAAAGCTGTAAGCAAGCAATACTATTGGAACCAAATTTTGAAGAAGCACTTGTTAATCTAGGTCTAAGTCTTAAAAATCTTGGTGAATTAAAAAAAGCTGAAATAAGTTGCAGGAAAGCTATTTCTATAAGGGAAACATCATTAGGCGCTCATACTAATTTAGGTTTAATACTTCTTGAACAAGGACGTGTAGATGAAGCAAAAGCGAGTTGCAGTAAAGCAATATCAATTAAGCCTGACGATTCTGAATCTATTTTTAACTTATCAATAGTCTTAGATTATATGAATGAATTAGACGATGTTGTTGATACATTACAAAATATATTACAATTAGATTATGACAACCATAGTTTAAGAGCTCGAGTGTTTTTGGCTATTTTCAATTTTTTAGAGGGCAATTTTGAAGAAAGTAAAAAAAATCTATTGGCATCCTTAAAAATAAAAGACAAATTACTCCTAAAGTTTAAAAATGAAAAAATATATCATACATATTTGTTAAATATACTAAGTTGGCATGAAGATAATTTTTCTAAAAAGTCTAATCTTGATGTGAACAAAGATCTATTTGTAATAGGTGACAGTCATTCTTTAACTAATCATATGCTAAAATTTAAAAGTTCACATGGTAATTTTGTTTGCCAATCAAAGTTAATTATGGGTTGTAAGCAATGGCATTTAGGTAATTCAAGTATAAATAAATTTAAAATAAAATTTAGAAGTATTTTCAAAAATCTTCCAAAATCTAGTCAAGTTCTTTTAATTTTCGGTGAAATTGATTGTCGAATAGATACTGGAATTATTCTACATAAAAATAAATATCCAAAAAAAGATTTAAAAAAGATAGCTGTTTCTACCATTGAAAATTATCTTACCTTCGTTTTTAAAGAAAACATTAATTCTAAGCACAACATTATTATTCAAGGAGTTCCATGCCCGAATATTGATGTTGAGGCTTATACTCAAAAGGAAATTTTAAAATTAATTAAATTGATAAAAGTCTTTAATATCGAGTTAAAGAAAAAATCAATGGAAAAAGGATTTAGGTTTTTGGATGTTTATAAAATTACAAATAGAGGTGATGGATTATCTAATAATATCTGGCATGCGGATAATTATCATCTTTCTCCCAAGGGTGTTTTAGAAGCATGGAATAGACATGATTTTGAGATGAAAAATGAATAATGTATCAACATCTCAAAACTTGTCTCCCCCTACTCCACTTCTTAACAAAGTTTTAGAAGAGTATAATAATAAAAATTATAAAGAGGCAGAAAATTTAGCTACATCTATAAGTAATAACTTTCCCAAAAATCAGTTCATTTGGAAAGTTCTTGGATTAGTATATGATCAAACAAATAGAGCTTCTGAGGCCATTATAGCACACAAAAAAGCTGTGAAGATCAACCCTGAAGATGCTGAAGCTCATAACAACTTAGGTATAACATTACAAAATCTTGGTTTATATGATAAAGCAAAAGAGAGCTATGAAAAGGCTATATTTTTAAATAATAACTTTTCTCTAGCATATAATAATTTAGCACTCGTTTTAATTAAACTAGGAAAACTAAATGACGCAAAAATTAATTGTAAAAAAGCAATAAAACTTAATCCTAATTTAGCCTTGGCGTATAATACTTTCGGTAATATAATGCATGAAATTGGGAAGTTAAACGAAGCAAAAAAATACTACAATAAAGCAATAGAATTAAAGAGTGATTATGCTGATGCTTTTCATAATATCGGAACTGTATATTTAAAATTAAATAAACAAGATGAAGCAGAAATAAGTTTTAGTAAAGCTATTACATTTAATCCCAGACATATTTCTTCAATTGTTAGTTTGTCAGTAATACTTGATTATAAAAATCAATTAGATGAAACAAAATTTTTCTTAGAAAAAATAATAGAGTTAGACCCTAATAATTTTGGTTTGAGAGCAGGTGTGCACCTTGCAATATTAAAATTTTTAGATGATGATTTTTCTTTAAGTAAAAGTCTACTTATAAAAGCACAGAATATTAAAGAAAAATCATCAAATGATAAAATATATAAAAATGAAAAAAAATACTTTGACTATTTGCTTAAACTTCTAAATTGGCGAAATAGTCAAATAATAGAAAATAATGAATTCATAAATAAAAAAGAAATTTATGTTATTGGTGAAAGCCATGCTTTAGTAAGTCATCGAATTAACATTACTAGTGTCAACGGCAATTTTACCTGTAGATCTTTTTTAATACAAGGATGTAAGCAGTTTCATCTTGGGGATACTAATATAAATAAATTCAAAACTAAATTTAATAACATTTTTAATTCACTTCCAAATTCTAGCGAAGTTTTGCTTTGCTTTGGAGAAATTGATTGTAGATTGGATAGTGGCATAATATCACATAAAAATAAATATAAACATAATGATATATATAGATTAATTAAAACTACTATAAAAAACTTTCTTAATTATATCTTTAAAATTAATATGTACTCGAACCATAAAATAATTATTCAAGGTGTTCCCTGCCCAAATATAGATATAAAAGAAGTTTCAACTGACAAAATTAGAGAACTTATTGACGTTATTAGACAGTTCAATATTGAATTAAAAAACAAATCAAAAATTATGAACTTTGGTTTTCTAGATGTTTATAAACTCACTAATAGAGGCGATGGTTTTTCAAATGATATCTGGCATTTAGATAATCACCACCTTTCACCTGAAGGAATGCAAGAAGCATGGAAAGAATACTTTATCTGCTAAATTTTACTTTCGTAAAATTATATTATTATTATCAATTAGCATTGATAACAAAAAAATTCGTAATATAGTTATAATTTGAATACTGATCTAAATGTAAAAAAAACCACCCCAGAGGGGTGGTTTTCTTCTGCTTAAATCTCCAATTATCCTTGAAGAAGAGCTAACAAGTTTTGTTTAGATGAGTTAGCTTGTGCTAACATTGAAGTTGCCGCTTGAGACAAAATCTGAGCTTTAGTCATATTTGATGTTTCTTTGGCAAAATCTGCATCTTCAATTCTAGATTTAGCTGCTTCTGTATTAATTTTTAAAGTAGTTAAATTATTAATTGAAGCATCTATTCTATTTTCCACAGCACCAAAAGATGATCTAAAAGATGAGACCTTATCAATAGCTGAGTCAATTTTAGACAATGAAGCTGTTGCCTGAGCTAAAGTTTTTACGCTAACATTCTCTCCGGTTACTGATGAAGTTGAGCTTTGACCTTGCAAACCAACTTTTTGTAAAACAACTTCAGTAGCATTACCGCTAGTTAGTAACGTAGCAGTATCTTCAGTTGTTGTATCAATTTGAATTGGTGCACCAGTTTCACTAGATAAATTCATTTTACCTTGAACTGTAAATGTATCACCAGTTTGAACAGCAGTACCTACGTTAAAGTTACTTGTAGTTAATGCATCACTTATCTTAATTTCACTTACTGAATTAAAAACGTTAGTTGTACTAACTGTAGTAGCGTTACCTAGAGTAATTACCTCAGTTATTACATTTCCTGACATATCTTTACCAGTAACATGCGCTTGCTTTGCTGATTCATTTCCAGCAGATTGCAAAGTTATTACTGCGCCAAGTGTATCACTAGTTGCCAATGCTCCATTCAAAGTTAATGCAGCTGTTCCATCTCCACTTAAGTTTGCAGCAGTTATTAAACTATCAGTATCTGCAGCATTACCGTTAGAGCTTACAGTTCCTACATTGAAGGAGGCGTTAGCTAGAACTGCATCTGTGGTAATACCTGTAACAGAATTAAAGAAGTTAGATGTGGTTACTGTTGCACCATTTGCGTTACCTAAAGTTATTGTTTCTGTAAGAGCATTACCAAAAATGTCTGTTCCAACTATGGTAGCCTTTTTAGCTGATTCATCAGCACCAACTGTTAAAACTAATTTGGAATTAAGATTAGTACTAGTAGCACTTACTCCAAGTAATGACGCTGTAGTTGTAGCAGTCATATTAAAGGCAGCAACTATTGAGTCTGTATCAGATGTTGCTGCACCAGTTCTAATACCAGTTTGACTTATAGTACCGTTTATATCTCTATAACCTTTAACTAAGTCAACGTCACCACTAGAAGCAACTGTTATACTTGCACCACTGTCGCTTTCTAACCTTAAATGACCATCAGTAGTTAAAGAAGCTCTAATATCACCAATAGCAGCATTATTAATTGCTGTAACAACTTGTGCAAAAGTAGTAGAACCTGTTAGATCAACTTGTGCTTTATTAATTGATAATTCAGAAGCGTGAGTATTTGGTAATACTGAAATATCTAATATTACATCAACTGCAGTTTGTGCAACAGCTGTCACTCCATGTTCAGATGTAAGGGCATTTATTGCTGAAGCAATGTGTTGTGCAGAACCTGAACTTGATTGACCAATTTCTACACCGTTTAGTTTAAGCTCACCTGCAACCAAAGCTGTTCCACTAACAACATCAGTTTCTACAGTTTTACCGTCACTTACTTCATTAAATCCAAATGCATTCACATCTGCAATTGTACCTACGCCGTTTACATAACCGTTAGCTTCACTACCTGCCTCAATTTTGACAGCAGAACCGTCATTATTTGTTAAGCTAATAAAACCAGTATAAGTTGAGTTTTGAACAAAACCTACGTCAGTTGCACCTTGTTGGTTACCAATATTAATTTGTGATCCTGTAGTATTGGATAAGGTAATAGTATTATCTTGATTTAGTACAGCAGTCATAGAAGGAACAGTTTCATTAATATTATCAACTAGCTCTTGGTAAGAGTTTGCGATTGCTACTGTGTGTGTTGTACCGTTACCATCTAATGTAAATGTTGTTGTCATTTTAAAATCACCAACAGCACTTGATGTTAATTCATTAAATGCATTTGCAACCGCACCGTGAACAGCTGTATTTAAATTAATTGCATCAGCTATAGACTTTGCTTCATTAGCAGTTGATGCAGACAAGTCAGTGTTAAAGGCTGTTGATAATGCATTTTGACCGTTAATTTTTATGTCAGATACATCAATTTGTGCGTTTGAAGCATTATAATTTGTTCCCATAACTCTTTCACTAGTATAGATATCAGCTCCTGGAGAACCTTGTAAACCCAATGCAGCTGCATCTGATTTTTGCAAATTAACAGCTAAACTATCGGTAGCATCTATCCCTATTTGAAAATTAAGAATATCTTTTGAACCATCAAGTAGTTTTACACCATTAAAATTTGTTTTTGCAGCAATACTATTAATTTCTGCTGTAAGCGCGTTAACTTCACTCTGTATCATTGAACGATCAGATGAACTTAATGTACTATTTCCAGCTTGTACTGCTAATTCACGAACTCTTTGAAGGATGCTTTCCATTTCGTTTAATGCACCTTCTGCAGTTTGTGTCATTGAGATAGCATCATTAGAGTTTCTTATTGCAACACCAAGACTTTTAACTTGTGCTTCCATTTTACTGGCTATTGCTGAACCGGCAGCATCATCAGCTGCTGAATTAATTCTTAAACCAGAAGAAATTCTAGCCATAGCTTGGTCCAAGTCCTTAGTATTGTCCAGCATGTTTTTCTGGGCAATCATTGAACCAATATTTGTGTTAATTGAGGTCATATTACTTTCTCCAAATTGTTAACATTTTTACCCATAGGGCTTGTATGATAACAATTACGACGGATGAAGAAAAAGTTTAGTTTCAAGTATGATAATAATTATAATATTATTTAAAATTTTACTAAATTTATACTATTAATTTAACTTAATTAATAATTAACTTTATTTTTAAAATATTACGAATCCTTATTCATTGCCTCAAATAAATTTGTTAAATATTCTCCAGTGGACTTTAAACTAGTTACAGCTTGTTCCATTGCAGTAAATTGAGCGATATATCTTGACCTAGTAGTTTCAAATCTAGTGTTCAGTTCGGTTAAAGATGCATTTTCTGAAGTAATTTCTTTATTCAATGATGTAATCCTACTTGCTACGGAACCATCGGTTGTACTTGTTAATGCAGTTGAAATATATGATGTAAGCTTGTCTAATAAACTTTGTCCATAATAAACGGTTGCGTCAGCTCCTAAGCCGGAATATTTTACTTTCAAACCAGAAGCAGAACCTGAGCTAATCGTGAATATTTTATTTTCTACATCTGCAGTCATAGCAACTCCGTCTAAGGTAGCAGAGCCAGTAATACCTGTAGTGGTAATACCTGAGCCTGAAAAACCAAGGGTGATATTCCCAGCTGTATTTGCAGACGGAGTAATTGATGAAATTGTTTTAAAAGTTTTAGACCCATAAACAACAGCATTTGCAGTAGGCCCTGTTATAACTTCTGTTTGAGCAGCACCAGATAAATCTGTTCCTACAACAGTAAATGTCTTTGCACTTTCATCTCCTCCTGCGCTTGTTATTGAAGGTCTTTTACCATTTACATCTGTAAAAGCCGCAACTGTTCCAACGTTAACACTATTAGCTGCAGCATCAGAAGCAACTCTGGTCACTGTTTTAAATATTTTGGTTGATTTTACTGTGTTGTTATTAACTCCAGTAATAGTTTCAGTTTGAGCATTATCGTCAATATCAGTGCCAGTAATAGTAAAAGTAACAGATGCATTATTATTTGAACTTGCAAAAGTTAGAAAAGAATTTATTCCAGTTGCAGATCCAGAACTTGTTTGATCACCATCTAAGGCAAAGTCACCTGCACTACTTAGAGTTTCTGCATCTACAATTCCGTCTGTATCAGTCGCAGTAACAGAATCTCCATTTAGTGTCAGAGCTGTATTTGCTGTCCCAGACTGGGATGTTCCTATACCATCCACATCAAAGGTTCCAACAAATTTTAAAAAACTATCTAGATTAGAACCTATAGAGTTTACTGTAATTGACGATGATGAACCTGTTGAACCAGAAGTAATAGAATAGCTTCCATTTGAATGGGTTACAATAGTACTTTTACCAGCAGCCACTAAGGTACTATCTGAATTTATTGCTGTCTGAATAGCCGTTGCTAGAGCAGCTTCAGAAGAATACTCTGCAGAAGGTACGCTTACAGTTCCAGATGTTACTCCATCAACTGTGACAATTATTGTATTGTTAGAATTCGTAACGCCAGGTGTTGTGTCACTACTTATCAAACCATTAAATGCTCCAGATACATATGCCGTCATTGCAAAAGAATAGGCACCAGCAATAGGCTGCTTACTTGTTCCTCCTGAAACACTTAATAAACTTGAAGAGGATGAGTACATTGAATTAAATATCGCATCCAAAGAGGATGGATTATTCTTAAGTTCATTTTTTAAAATGTCGGTATTAAGTGTTAATGTTCCATTTTTTTCTGTCCTTACACCTAAATTTGATAAATAGACACCGCTAGCACCAAAACCTGATAGGGATGAAGTTGTAATTGAATTTAGTTGTTTTTTTATACTTTTAATAACTGGATCGTCGGAAAGTTCACCAGCATCTGAAGAGGCATCTCCTCTAAATGTTTTAGCATTGAGAACTAATCTAGCCGTGTTAATTGAGTCTACTAAATTTTGTAAATTAGTTGTAGCAGTTGAAGTATCAACTGTCGCTGTGATATTTGCATTTGTACTTGTGGTTGACACTAAATTCACAGTGTAACCCTCAAACAAATCTGTAATTATATTAGAAGAGCGTGTTAATGTTATTCCATCAACAACTATTGTGGCGTCGGATCCTGCAATTTTTTGTTTAGAAGAATTGGCAGAAGAGTTATCAATAGCAGATAATCCTGAGCCTGACGGACTTTCTATTGCCGTGACTCTTAATGCATTTTCTTTTCCTTCTTGTGATTTTAAAACTAAATTGTAGGTTCCATCTCCTGCTCCAAATATACTAGCTGTAACACCATAATTAAGAGCATTAATTTTGTCTTTTAATGAAGACAAAGTATCATTGGAAGCCACAGTAAGGCTGGTAGAAGCCGTTGTTGCACTAGCTACAAAACTTCCTGAAGACCAATCACCTCTTTCAAGCTGAAGAGTACCACCCCCTACAATTGACGTAGTATCCGAATAACCTGTAAAGGCTAATGTTTGTCCTGTAGCTAACGCAGAAACAGTCATACTTGAGTTAACAGCAGTGGCTTTAGATGGGTCTGTAATACTAGCTGAAACTGCAGTATTGTTCGAGGAAACAGCCAATGATGTTTTACCAATCAGTGTCTCTAAGGAAGTTGATAATTTAGATAAAGCACTTTTAACTTCACCTATAGCAGAAATAGAAGTTGTGTTTGTGTCAATTCTATTTTGGATTGTGTTTTCTTGAGGCGCCTTTTCGGAGTCTATTAACGCATCAACAATCTGGGTAATGTTAAGCCCACTACCACCTTGATTTATTGTACTTATATAATCTACTACAGCCATATCTAACCTATTTAAATATTATATATATACGATTAAAAGCTTGCAAATTTTATGCCTGAAAATAGAAATAATTTCATTTATTCTTTTTGTAGTCAAAATTTATACATTTGAGAAAAGCTATTGGGAAATTCATTTTCAAAAACATCCGAATAATCTAAATAAAATAATTGATTGGAAGAGTTAAAATAGCTTATGAATTTTTCTTTAATTCCTCCAGAATTCTGGAATTCAAAAAATTTAAAATTAAGCTCTCTTATCATTTTTTTAATTATATCAATTGTAAATAAGTGCTATTGTTCATTACCAACGAGATCTTTGAAATTACTTAAAGAAACAAATTCACATTATAATTGTATTCTCTCGTTATCAAAATCCTAGTTCCTTGTTAATGAATTTCTAAAATCTGATTTATTGTATTTTCCATATTACCAACATAAATTGAACTAATATTATATTTGCAAGTAACAAGCCAAAAATTGAACTTAGAAAATTTAAAAAGTTAATAAATTAATAACTTTGTTAAGCTAAATATTAAAATTAAGAATAATCCATTTTGAAATCGATTATTTAAATTGCATGCTTATAAGCATTTAATATTATTTTATAAATTTTATTGAGGTTAATGTTTAATAATAACCTGTAGAAAAGGAAAATGACTTATTAATTAATTAATGTAATATTAAGAATGGGGGAGATTGTTAATTGAAAATAATTAAAAATTTCAAATTAATTAAAGAAAACTTAGTTTTACTAATTTTAGCGGCCCTTGTTGGTTTAATAGTCTCTGGAGTTGCGCAGTTATTTATGATAGTTGCACAAAAACTTTTTGCATTCATTTTTAAAAATAAAGATTTTATTCTTACTTTTGAAATAGGTTCTATATCTTTAAATATTATCCCACTATTGATATGTATTCCAAGTTCAATCTTAGTTGCTCTATTAATGTATTTTTTAAAACTACCAAGATGGTTTGGACCTGCTGATACAATTTTTGCAGCACATAATAGAGCAGGAACACTAGATTTAAAAGGAGGATTTGGATCAACTCTAGCTTCTTTTATTTCAATAAGCGGGGGTGCTTCTGTTGGAATATATGGTCCCTTAGTACATTTTGGTGGGACCATTTCTGCATTTATAAGGAGATTATCTTTTGTACCTAAAATACCTCACGACATAATTATTGGTAGCGGGGTTGCTGCGGCTATTTCAGCTGGATTTGGAGCTCCATTAGCTGGAATAATCTTCGCCCACGAAACAGTATTAAGACACTTCTCAATGAAGGCAATAACGGCTTTAACAATTGCATCTATGGCTGCAAATTTTGCAGCTTCTGAAATTAATATAATTAACCCATCCTTAATATTAAATCCAGTTGAGTTTAAGTTCAGTGATATTATTGGAAGTATCTCTTTGATTGGTCCTGTTGCAGCTATTGTTGCAATAATTTTTATGCGAACAATGCTTTATTTGGGTACTATACCTAAAAAATTTAATATTAAACATTGGCAAGCTCCTATAATTGCGGGAATTTGTTGTGGTTTATTTGGAATGATTTTTGATGAAATACTTGGTATTGGAACAGATACATTAATTTTAATAATTACTTCTGAACAAAGTTATCAATATCTTCTTTTGCTTTTATTTGGGAAATTATTTTTAACAAGTGTGTGTATTGGCTTTGGTTTTTTTGGTGGCACTTATTCACCAGCGTTATTTTTGGGTGCAATTGTGGGTGCTTTAGTATTTCAGTTACCTTTAACAAATTTAACCCCTGACTTTATAGCCATACTGGCTGTTTGTGGTATGGCTGCTGTTTCTAGTTCGGTTATTGGTGCACCAGTAACATCAATTATACTAGTTTTGGAATTAACAGGCTCTTATGAATATGCAATTGCAGCAACATTTCCAATTGTAATATGCTCGTTTATAACTAGCAAGATCTTTGGTAACAGTCTTTTTGATAAGCAATTAATCTCCCGTGGGATAGCTATAACAAAAGGTAGAGAACAAATTCTTTTAAATGAGGTATTAATAGAAAATTATGTTGATGCTAATTTTACAAGATTTAATACAAACACATCTGTAGACCAAGCAATTAAATTATGTACTCAAAAGAAAACTACTGAAGGATATATAGTAACAAAGGATGATATTTATATCGGTAAGATTAGTTTATTAAATTTAGTTAATAAAAAAAATTTGAATTTACTTGATTACGTTGAAAAAAAATCCCTAATTATTGATCCTAATTCAAGTTTACTGACTGTTATAAAAAAATTATCTAATTTTGTTGGTGAAAGTATTCCCATTGTAAATAAAAAGACCAACAAAATGATTGGTATCATCTCAGAAAATGATGTTTTAAAAGTTTATTTAGATATTTCTAATGAAATTAACCAAATAGAAAAACATTAATTTTTTTAATTTCTAAACATTAAAAACTATACTCCGTAATGAATAGTAGAATTAAAAGAACCAATTAACTCTGGGGACGATCATGAATTATAATTTGTCTATGAAGCAATATATTAGCGATGATATATCAGCAAAAACATCTAATTTAAATCCCCATAAGATAATAGAGGAAGTATTAAAAGATTTGAAAAAGAATATGGAAACTTTAGCATATTCCTTAGATCATGAGCCTATTGTTTCATCTATAAAATCAAATAGTTTTTCAAAATCATTAACGGCAATTTATATTCTTCAATCTAGTTTAAACTTTGAAGATGGAAAAGAAATTGCTGAAAATCTCTATAATATCTATGAGTTTTGTAAAAATGGAATAATGAAGGGATTTACTAAACAAAATTCAAAGCTGGTATACGATTCAATACCACCTATTGATGAAATTTTAGACGGTTGGAAACAAATTAAG
>MDTB01000759.1_pt1 | contig 12186 bp, 15 predicted proteins | sample 811161 | NCBI WGS metagenome assembly MDTB01 (sample SAMN05326650, study PRJNA326480) | marine metagenome | isolation source: seawater | place: Mediterranean Sea | collected 2009 | reverse complement strand
TAGAGTGGGAACTATTTATTATTTCTTACATTTTATAGTAGTTATGCCTGTTGTTGGTTATTTGGAAAAAACAGATCCGATTCCTATGAGTATCTCCGAACCAGTATTAACCGGGGGAGCAGACCCATCTTTAGCTAGGAAGGTTAATGATAAAGTCTAATATAAAACTACTGGTTTTATCTTTTTTGTTAATTATCTCACTTAGACCACTACAAAGCGCTGAAATGGCTGATCCAATAAAAGTAGATTGGAGTTTTAAAGGTTTAACAGGAACTTTTGATAGAGCATCGTTACAAAGAGGTTTTCAAGTTTATAAAGAAGTCTGTGCATCTTGCCACTCAATGCAATATCTTAGCTATAGAAACCTAGGAGAAACTGGCGGACCTGAGTTTTCAGAACAAGAAGTAAAAGCTATTGCTGCTAGTTTCGAAATAGAAGATGGCCCAGACTCTCAGGGAGAAATGTTTACTCGACCAGGAAAACCTTCAGATAAATTTAAAAGTCCATACCCCAATGTTCAGGCAGCAACAGCTGCAAATGGTGGGGCATACCCGCCTGATATGTCAGTTTTGGTTAAAGCAAGAAAAGGAGGAGCTAATTACATATATTCAGTGCTTGTCGGTTACGAAGACCCCCCTCCAGGTGTAACTCTTGATGACGGTGTTTATTACAATAAGTACATGGCAGGTAATAAGATTAAAATGCCAAATAATTTAATGGATGGCCTAGTTGAATATGCAGATGGTACCGAATCTACCGTTGATCAAATGGCTAAAGATGTTACAACTTTCTTAGCTTGGGCTGCTGAGCCAGAGCTTGAGGAGCGACATAGAACCGGTGTTAAAGTAATTTTATATCTTACACTTCTAACAATTTTAGTATATTTGAGTATGAAAAAAATTTGGTCAAGAGTTGACCCTGAAGTATAGAACATCTCCGTCTTTAACTACGTAATCTTTTCCTTCAATTCTTAATTTGCCGTTCTCTTTACATTTTTCAGCACTACCAAATTTTACAAAATCTTCACAAGAAACTGTCTCCGCTCTTATAAAATTTTTTTCAAAATCCGTGTGGATAACGCTAGCTGCTTTTGGAGCTAAAGTGTTTTTTTTTATTGTCCACGCTCTGCTTTCTTCAGGCCCAGAAGTAAAGAAAGTATTTAATCCCAAAAGGTCATAACCTTCTCTAATTAACTTATTTAATCCTGTTTTATCCAATCCAACTTCTTTCATAAAAGACTCTCTTTCATCTTTATCCAAGCCCATTATTTGATCTTCAATATCAGCACAAACAATAATTATTTTTTCGTTTGGATATTTTGATACAACACTTTCTGTAAATTTGTTTCCAGTTGCTAAACTGTCTTCATCAACATTACAAACAATAATTTTTGGTTTTATACTTAAGAGACCAGTTCTTGACAAAAATTCACGCTCATCACTATTTTGTATAATTAATTCTTGTCCAAGGTTTAATTGTTCAAGTCTTTTTTTTAAAATCTCTGCTTCTTCAGCTTTAAGAAGTTTTTTTTTACTTTTCTCAAGTTTTTTTTGAATAATATCAATATCAGATAATATAATCTCTGTTTTAATTGTATCCAAATCATTCAGAGGATTAATCTCAGAGTTTACATGTGTAATTTTTGTTGACTCGAAACACCTCACTAAATGAATAATTGCGTCAACTTCTCTAATATGAGATAAAAACTTGTTCCCTAATCCGTCACCTTTCGAAGCCCCTTTAACTGATCCCGCAATATCAACAAACGTGATATTTGCGTAAATTTTTTTCTTTGAATTTGATAGTTTTGTTAATTGATTTAATCTGTCATCAATTACGTCTACTATACCAATATTAGGATCTATTGTACAAAAAGGAAAATTTGCGGCTTCAGCATTTTTTGAAGCGGTTAAAGCATTGAACAATGTTGACTTACCAACATTTGGCAGTCCGACAATTCCACATTTAAATCCCATTTAGACTCTGATTTACTTTACTTGAAAATAAGTCTATTTTTTTATCAATAAGAGTGGGTATAAGTTTAACAATGTTTTCTGTTATTTCTTTTATTCTTTCTTCTTCATCTTCTTTGAAATCTTCTAAAACATGATTACTTACCTTTTTTTTTGTTTTAGGATGTCCAATTCCTATTCTTACCCTCGAATAATCAGTACCTATAAATTTATCAATTGATTCAATTCCATTATGACCAGCGCTACTTCCTCCAAATTTTACTTTTATTTTACCAAAATCAATATCTAAATCGTCGTGAAAAACAAAAACGTCTTTGGCATCAATCTTGAAATAATCGATCAACTCTTTTATTGCTGTCCCTGAATTATTCATAAAAGTAAGAGGTTTAATAGCATAAATTTTTTTTGAGTCGATATTCCCTGTTGTAAGCAATCCTTTAAACTTTGGTTTTTGTTTTGATAACTTGAAATGGGTATTAATTGCATCGATAATTTTGAAACCGATGTTATGTCTAGTGTTAGTGTAATTTGAGCCAGGATTTCCTAATCCGACAAGTAAAAGCATATTAATTATTTTTTTTCAGCAGGTTTTTTTTCAGCAGGTTTTTTTTCTTCAGTTTTTTTGTCACCACTTGCTGCTTCTTTACCTTTTTCATCTTTCTTAGCCGGATCACCATCCTTGGCAGCTGTTTCAGCTCCTTCTGCTGGAGTGGCTTCTCCTTCGGCGCCTTCCGCACTTTCATCTACAGGTTTTTCAGGCTCCTTAATAATTGTTGGAGCAGCTACAGTTGCTATTACGAAATCTCTGTCAGTGATCGTAGGCAGTACATTAGCTGGTAAATTTACAGAGGAAATTTTTATGCTTGTTCCAATATCCGTTCCCGCTAAATCAATAGTTATATCGCCAGGAATATTTTCTGCAGGACATTTTAATTCTACAGCTCTTCTAACTATGTTTAAAACTCCACCTCTTTTAAGACCAGGTGAGTCTGGATGATTAATGAATTTTACAGGTATTTCTAATACTATTTTTTTACCTGTCACCACTCTCATAAAATCAATGTGTATTGGCTCCTCAGAAACCACATGATACGCAACCTCTCTTGGCAAAACTTTTTCTTTTTTTCCATCTATATCCAATTCTAAAACTTTGGATAAAAAACTTTCAGAATTAATGATCTCTCTAACAGCTTTTTTTTCTATTGAAATTTTTTGGTTAGGATCTTTTCCACCATATAATATAGCTGGAATTAAGCCACTTGACCTAAGCTTATTCGTTGCACCAGAAGTAGTATTTTCTCTTTTTATCGCTTTTAAGTTGCTCATCTAAATATTGTTGAAGAGGCTATATAACTCAACTCATTTAATAAAACAAGTATTAATTAAATAAATCCGACACAGAATTTGAATTTGCTATTCTTTTTATTGCCTCTGACATTAAAGAGGAGATAGATAGGACCTCAATTTTATTGTTATTTTTAATTTTTTGAGAATTATCGATAGTATCAGTAATTATTAGTTTTTTGATTTTTGATCTTTTAATTTTGTTAACCGCATCACCACTCAATACGGCGTGGGTGATAAAAACATAGACTTCATTAGCTCCATTTTTCTTAAGAGCATCCACAGCATTAACAATTGTACCTCCACTATCAATAATATCGTCTACTATAATGCAAGTTTTATTCTTTACATTTCCAATGATGTTCATCACTTGTGATTTTCCAGGCGCAGGTCTTCTTTTATCGATTATAGCAAGATCAGCTTTAATCCTTGTTGCTAACCCTCTTGTTCTTTGTACACCGCCTACGTCAGGTGAAACACAAATTAGTTTCTTATTATTAAATTTTTTCTTTATATATTTTGCAAAAAGGGGAGTCGTAAATAAGTTGTCTACTGGCATGTCAAAAAATCCTTGAATTTGTCCTGCGTGTAAATCGACTGTTACTACTCTACTAGCCCCTGCATTAGTAATTAAATTAGCAACAACTTTCGCTGATATTGAAGTTCTTGGAGCTACTTTTCTATCTTGTCTTGCATAACCAAAATAAGGAATAACCGCAGTTACATTCTTCGCAGACGATCTTTTCAGAGCATCAATTACTAATAATAGTTCCATTAAATTGTCATTTGCTGGATTGGACGTAGACTGAATTACAAAAACACTATTACCTCTTATATTTTCATTTATTTCTACATATATTTCTCCATCAGCAAATCTTCTAATATTAGTATTAACTAATTTTAATTTAAGTTTTTTTGAAATATCTTTGCTTAATTTAAGATTGCTTGTTCCAGATAAAATTTTCATGAAATATTATTATATATACAGTTATTTTTTATCGTTTTCAAACCATTTCCATTTTACTGTTGTTGAAGATTTATTAGTTAAAGAGCTTTAACAATTATGAATTTAGATATTAAATTTGGCTAAAGTTAGACAGAATTACTACAAACTAAGCTTTTAGAGTAATTACTGAAATATTCCTTCCATAATCAACTTCTTTCAGTTTCTGTGACCTTCGGTAGCTGAAAAAATATTTTTTTTCAGTAAAAGTATCTAAAGATATTTGATCAACTTTAATTCTATATTTTACAAGTTTATTTCTTACATATCTTCTTAAATTAAATAATCTTTTTGTTTTATTCTTTTTTGAAAAATACAGACTATTTTTCTTAGATTTCTTTAAAAATTTTTTGTAGAAACTAGTATCAACTTCATAACTTTTTTTGCCAATACAAGGACCTATACAAGCAAAAATTTTACAGTCTTTATTTAAACGTTTAATTTGATTAATAGTTTTTTCAATTATCCCGGAAATTGCACCTTTCCATCCAGCATGAACACATCCTATTACCTCATTTTTTGAGTCGTAAAGAATTATAGGGACGCAATCCGCAGTAACAACACCAATAGCTAAACCTTTAATACCAGTAATCAGTGAGTCAGATTTAAAGATCTTTGAGTTCTTATTTTTTTTGTTAATAACAATAACATTATTACTATGGGTTTGGTGCATTAATTTGAGATTTTTTGGTTTGACTCCAATTTTTTTTGAAACAATCATCAAGTTTTGTAAAATTTTCTCTTTATCATCCGCTGAACCCTTCCCACAATTTAAACTTTCATATATTCCCTTAGAAACTCCTCCATTTTTTGAAAAAAAACAGTGGTTAATTTGTTTAAAATTCCCAAGTTTCTTTGAAAAAAACATTAATTAAATCCTAAAAAGTTATCTTTTTTACTTTTAAATGCGAATATCACTTTGAATAAATTTCCCATTGTTTTTTTATGTAAAAGTCTTGTTAAAGTATCGTCCATATAATTCTTTTGATCAAAAGATAAATTTTTTTTTAAAATTAGGGATCTTTCTATAATACCCATCCTTTCTAAAAAAAATTTTTGAGAAACTATTTTTTTTACACTTAAATTATTTTTTAAAAAAAATTCTTTAAGTAATTTAAAGTTTACAAGAGATGTTATATCAGCCTCACCAATATTTTTTGATAAACTTGTTTTAATATCAATTTTCTTATTTTTCATAACAGCTTGCAAAGTGCTTTTATTTAATTCGCCTAAATACCCATAATCAATTAGAAGAATTCCACCAGACAAGTGGTTAATTTTTTTTATAATTTTATCTAATTCTTCAAAACCCAGTTTTGGAAATTCAATAAACTTTAATTTTTTTAGAGTTTTATAAGATTTGATATTAGAAACGTCTTCTTTAGATGCTTTTTTATAATATTCTTTTAAGCCATATTTATTAATTTTCAAACACTTCTCTAAAACTTCTCTTCCAACTTTATTAAACTGTTTAATTGGAATAGCATCAAAAAATTCATTACCAAAAAATATCACAGGGCCTTTTTTAATATTGTTGAAATTTGTAATCCATTTTACTGAAGTGTTATTGATATTTTTTTTTTGGATTTTTTTAAGAAATTCACTTTTTTCATACATAAAAATATTCGTTGCTTTATTAAATGCCGGAAATTTTTTAAATGTGTCTGTCATAACTTTAGCAAGGCTTCCATCTCCTGGTCCTAGTTCAACAAGATTAAATTTTTTCGGTTTTCCAAGTTTTTCCCAGGTCGACACTATCCAAACAGATATAATTTCTGAGAATAAATTAGAAATGGTTGGTGCAGTAATAAAATCACCTTTACTTCCGAAAGGTAACTTACTTGAATAATATCCCTTATTTGGTTCGAATAAAGCTTTTTCAATAAATCTATCAATTGGAATTAATTTTTCTTTTTGAATATTAAAATTTTTAAAATTATGTTTCATTTTTTTTTAAAAAAAATAATATCAAACCTGATAAAATCATTAAAAGACTCAATAGAGATCCCATGCTGATAAAATTAAATAAATATCCAATTTGTGCATCTGGTTCTCTAAAAAATTCAGAAATAATTCTAAATAAACCATAAAAAACTAGAAATATAAATGAAGACTCTCCTATAATATATTTCTTTTTAAAAATAAATAAACACATTATACAAAACAATACCAATCCTTCTAAAAAAGCTTCATATAGTTGTGAAGGATGTCTGGGCATATTATCAAAAGCAGGGAAGATAACTCCCCAAGCTGCATTGGTTGTTTTACCCACTAATTCTGCATTGATAAAATTTGCAATACGTCCAAAAAAAATACCAATTGGTGAGACGTATGCAATTATATCTAATAAAAATAGGGTGGGTAATTTATTTTTTTGAGCAAAAATATAAGTTCCAATAATTACACCAACCAATCCTCCATGAAATGACATTCCTCCATTCCAAATTTTTATGATGTCTAAAGGATTTGATAAGTAAAACTCAAAATTATAAAAAAATACGTAACCTAATCTTCCACCCACAATTATGGAAATGATTAAATAAGTTATATAATTGTCAAAATCCTCGTTGTTAATTTTGAACTTAAGATAATGGCTTACATTTATAAATACTTTTTTTCCAAGCCACCAACCTATTAAGATCCCCAAAATATAGGCCATTGAATACCATCTAATTGCAAGAGAACCTATCTCAAATATAACGGGGTCAAAATTATGGATATACATGATTTCTTATAACATATTTGAAATTAATAATTCTATCAAATATGATAGATTATGGATAATTCTAAAAAACTACTTAAAACTTTATCAAGTTTAATTGAAAATGGAATATTGACTTCAAAAGATATTAAAAAAGAAATTTCAACTGATTTGAAATTTAAAAGAGATAAATTAATTGATAAGTTTCAATTAGTTTCAAGGGAAGAATTTGAAATCTTAAAAAAATTGGTTCACAAACAAGAAAAAAATATTGAAAAAATTTTAAAATCTAAAAAAACTAAAAAGGCAAAGAAATCTTAACTTGTAGTCCTTTATATTTACTTTTTCCTAATTGAATATTTCCACCATGTGAATTTACTATATCCTCAACTATTGCTAAACCTAAACCAACCCCTGATTTATTAAGATTTCTACTTTTATCTAATCTTAAAAAAGGCTTAAATACGTTTTTGTATTGTTCATCAGGTATACCAGGGCCGTCATCCTCTATGTTTATAATAGCTCTGTTTACACTTTTGTGTAAATCTACATAAACTTTTGTACCATAAGTCAATCCATTTTGGATCACATTTTCAAAACATCTCCTTAACGAATTTTCTCTACCATTTAACTTAATATTATCCAAGTTATTGATTATCAAATTTTCATTGTTAAGATTTGTTTTTATTTCATTTATTAAAACAGGCAATTGTATTAACGAAGTTTCTTCTTTAGCCTGTGATTTCGCAAATTGTAAATAATCATTTAACATACTCTCCATTTCATCGATATCTTTGGACATTTTTTCTGATATGTTTTTTTGCTCAATCATAGCTAATTGTAATTTTAATCTTGTTAATGGCGTTCTTAAATCATGACTAATACCAGATAACATTTCAGATCTTTGATTTAGATGTCTGTTAATTCTTTTGGCCATTCTATCGAATTCATATGCTGCTTTTCTAATTTCCGCTGCTCCAGATGGCCTAAAGTCATTTACATAGTTTCCTTTTCCAAACCTCTCAGCAGCTTTAGCAAGTCTTACTAAGGGTCTAGTTTGATTTTTTAAAAAAACTAAAGCAATAGTGATTAAGATTATTGATGGTAGCGTAGTCCATAATACAAATAATCTTACCGAGGAGGCAGATACCATCTCTTTGGGAACCAAAAACTCCATAATCTCGTTTCCTGTTTTTATTTTGATTTCTACTGCATTTTTAAATTTTGAAGTATTAAACCAATAATTATTGTTTCCAAAAGCAGATTTGAGCTCTCTTCTTAAAGACCTGTCCATTGGACTAAATTTTCTTTCTCCACTATTAATTGGAAATATGTCTTTGTTTACTCCAATTTCAAAATTAAAATTATTTTTATAACTATCCGTAAAAAAATCCAAACTATCTTTGTCATTTAAATATACATCTTGAATTGTTTTAAGTTGAGCAACAAGAGATCTAGAAATATTTTTATTTGCTTTTATCCATATACTATCAAAGAAAACAATAGTGACAATAAGCTGTAAAATAATTGTTGGCGCCGCAACTATTATTAATGCTCTGTAAAAAAGTCTTTTTGGTAGAATTACTTTAAAAATCTTATTCAATCCAGAGAACATATCCTGACCCCCTTATAGTTTGTAAATATTTTGGATTTTTTGGATTTATTTCAATTTTTTGTCTCAATCTTGTTATCATCACATCAATAGATCTTTCTTGGATTATACCAGAAATCTTACCAATTTCTTCTCTTGAAAAAGTTTTTCCAGGCTTTGCGAGCATTTCGATTAAAACTTTTTTTTCAGAAGAATTAATCTTTTTGCTTTTATTGTTAAGGAGAATATTCATTTTATTTAAATTAATTTCAGCATTTCCTATGAAGTGGTTTGAGTTTAAGTCAATTTTTTTACTTTTATCTATAATATTTTGTATTCTCAAAAGCAATTCTTTTGGCTCAAATGGTTTGCTAATGTAGTCATCAGCCCCCAACTCTAATCCCTTAATTCTATTTTCAACATCACCTTTTGCAGTCAACAAAATAATTGGAATATTATCATTCCTTTTAATTTCTTTGGTGAGTTCATAACCATCCTGTCCTGGCATCATTACATCAAGAACAATTAAATCAAATTTAAAATGTGTTAGCTTTATTTTTGCATTTCCAGCATTTTCAGAAGTTGAAACAATATATTTATTATCACCAAGATAATCTTTTAAAAGTCCTCTAATGCGATTATCATCATCAACAACTAAAATATGTATATTATTATTTTTCATTAATAATTTTTTTTAAGACTTCTTTAAATTTTATAACAGAATCTGCATTTGAATTCTTTAATGCATTAAATATTCTTTTTTTTTGAGCATTATATACTCTATCAAAGAACAGCCTACCTTCTTTGTCTAAAAAAAGATTTTTTTTTCTAGTATCATTTTCATCGGTTACTTGTTTTATCATTTTATTTTTTATCAGGTCTCTCAAAACTCTATTTAGACTTTGTTTAGTAATTTTTAATTTGAACATCAATTCACTTAGATTTATTCCTGGATTCCTCTCTATTAAATTCAAAGACCTCAAATGTGCAGGTCCGAAAAATTTTTTAGATAATATTTCTTTTGGATCGGCAAAAGTTTCCCTATAAGCATAAAACAAAAGTTGAATAAAATCTTTGATTTGTTCGTCCTTGAGATAGAGTAAATCTTTCATAATGGTAAGTTATATTGACTTATCTTAATAAGAAATATACTTTTTTGTGAGAAAAAAATCTATATATTTACTTCAAAATGGAAAGCATACCTTACGATAAAAGATCTGGAAAAATTTGGTTTAACGGTAAAACCGTTGAATGGGATAAAGCTAACATACATATTTTAAATCACGGATTGCATTATGCGAGTTGTGTATTTGAAGGGGAGAGAGTTTATGATGGGGAAATTTTTAGATTAGATGAACACACTGATAGGTTATTTTATTCAGCTAAAAGAATGGGAATTAAAATACCATATAGTCAAAAAGAAATTAACGATGCCTGTAAAAATATAGTCAACATTCAAAATGTTCAAAACGGATACGTAAGACCTGTGATATGGAGAGGAAGTGAGATGATGGCAATTTCTGCTCAAAAAAATAAAATCCATGTTGCTATCGCGACTTGGGAGTGGGGTTCTTATTTTGATCCTAAGTTGAAGTTGAAAGGAATTAAGTTAAACGTTTCGTCTTGGAGAAGGCCTAACCCAAATTCTATCCCATGGGATACAAAAGCTGCAGGATTATATATGATTTGTACTCTCTCAAAACATGAAGCCGAAAGCAAAGGGTATACAGATTCTTTAATGTTAGATCATGAAGGTTATGTAGCTGAAGCAACTGGAGCTAATATCTTTTTTAAGAATGATAAAAATGAACTTCACACTCCAACTCCCGACTCATTTCTTGACGGTATTACCAGACGGGAAGTAATTAAAATTGCTAAGTCAAAAGGCATTAAAGTAATCGAGAGAAAAATAAAACCAAGTGAAATGAAAAATTTTGATGGTTGTTTTCTTACAGGCACAGCTGCTGAGGTTACACCTGTATCCCAAATTGAAGATAATCAATTTAAAATTTGTGATGTCATAACTGACTTAAGTGAAAGCTACAAAACACTTGTAAGAAAAAAATCTGCAGCTTAGTTTTTTTCAGCAGTAATTAAAACGGACCATGCAAATAGTCTAAATATTTTTAATTTGAATAAATATTGATCAATCTTAGCTAAAATTTTAAATAATTTAGATTTTTCGGGCGAACTATAAAAAGGATAAAAAATCAATGTACAAAATCCATAATACTTTATTCTTACGTTGTTAAATTTTTCATTTATATATTTGAAATCTTTTTCCACAAAAGGATGTTCATCCACAGATCTCGATTTAGGAGTAAGTTTTCTATAAAGGTTTATAAGTGGATTGGTTCCTAATGGCTCAATGAAAGTTAATCGTCCGCCAGGTTTTAAGATTCTATGAATTTCATCAAAACACTTTTCAATTTGAAGGTGATGTAAAATTCCAGTTCCATAAACTACATCGAAACAATCATTACTAAAAATTGTTTTTTCACAATTATCAACCTTATAATCAATGTCTACTTTGAGTTGTTTAGCTTTATCTTTAGCTTTATTAATAGACACTTCTGAAATATCTATTCCAGTAATTTTTTTTGGATTAAAATCAACTACCTTTTGAGCAGATGATCCTATTCCACATCCATAATCTAAAATTTCAGAGCCCTTAGAATGATTTTTTAAAAAATTAAAAAAATCTTCACTTACATTAAATAGCGCTTTATAAAATCTATTTTCAAACCTTTCTCTACTTTTCGATTGAAGATCGTTGTGAAAATTTTTTTCCCTAATATTTATTTCTGTTAAACTCATTTGTTTATTTCTTATCTTCATTTATAGCATGGTCAATACCTTTTCTTACGTAGTCATACCCAGTATAAAGAGTTAAAAATGCTGACAACCATAGTAAAATAATTCCAATAGTTTGAGCGTTATAGTCTTGAAAATTTATTATTTTATTACCACTTTCACCAGTCAAAAGTATGGCTATTGCTAGCATTTGTAACAAAGTTTTGACTTTTGCTAAACTTGTAACTTGTAAAGACACACTTGTTTTAGCCAGAAACTCTCTAAGACCAGATATTAATATTTCTCTTGTAAGAATTATTATTGCAGCAATAACTTCATAATTTTTAATTGTACCATTCATCACAAGTAGTATTAGTGCAGCTGCAACTATAATTTTATCTGCTATTGGATCTAGAAGCTCTCCTAATTTTGACTCTTCTTTAAAAAGTCTTGCTAAAAGTCCATCCAAATAATCTGTGAAACTTGCAAGAATGAATATAAAAAATGGTATGAGATCTCCAAAAAAACCTGGTATAAAAAAAGTAAAAACAAATATTGGAACAATTATAATTCTTCCGATTGTAAGTATATTTGGTATTTTCATTATTCGTGGAAATAATTATATATTTTCTTTGCAATGCTGTCTTCTATTCCTTCAACTGACTTTAAATCATCGAAACTTGCAGATTCTACTGCTCTGGCAGACCCAAAATGATTTAACAAAGCTCTTTTCCTTTGACGACCAATGCCTTCAATTTGGTCAAGTAAAGATTTACTCAAG
>MDTB01220019.1_pt1 | contig 12187 bp, 10 predicted proteins | sample 811161 | NCBI WGS metagenome assembly MDTB01 (sample SAMN05326650, study PRJNA326480) | marine metagenome | isolation source: seawater | place: Mediterranean Sea | collected 2009 | reverse complement strand
GATTAGCTCAAGAACTTAGAGCAGAAGGAACAGAAATAGCTGAAGGAATAAGAGCGAACGCAGATCGAGAAAGAACTATTATTCTAGCTCAAGCCTATAAAGAAGCTGAGGAACTTCGAGGTAATGGTGATGCAAAAGCTACCTCAGTTTATGCAGATGCCTTTAATAAAGATCCTGAATTTTATGAGTTCACTAGAAGTTTGAAAGCCTATCAGTCTACTTTTGAAAACAAATCAGATGTCTTACTAATAGATCCTGATAGTGATTTTTTTAAATATCTAGATAGCTCTAAAGGAAGAAAATCAGAATAAACAAGCATGCCCATGATAAATACTGGCCTTCCAGACGGAACGGAAGATTTTGTCGGCAATAAAGCTAAAGATTTAGAATCCTTACGAAATTCATTATTAGCTAAATTTTACAAAAATGATTTTCAGCTTGTTATCCCTTCACTAATTGAATTCTCAGATAGCATTGGCGGTAGTGCAAATAATGCTTTAAGAGATTTTTCTTATAGTTTTTCAGATGACGCCTCTTCTAAAGAAATTTCTATTAGGCCTGATATATCTCAACAGATTGCTCGTATAGATATTCAACAGGGAGCAAAAGGTAAAAAAAAATATTGTTATTTTGGAGAAACCGTAAGAAAAACAACCGATTCTCTCACCAAATCTAGGACGGCCTTCAAAGCTGGCGTTGAGTTATTTGGCAGAATATCTATTGCTGATGAAATTTCCATCTTAAATTTATTAATTTCTTGTATCAAAAGTACAGGTAAGAAAAAAATTACTCTTTCTCTTGGTAGAACAGAGCCATTAGTTGAATTAATTTACAGTCTCAAACTAGATAAAAATGATTCTAAAATTTTGAAAAACATAATGTCTACAAAATCTCAAACCGATCTAGAAGAATTTTGTAACTCTCTTAAAATTAAAAGAAATTATGTTCACGAACTAAAAAATTTGATGGTTGTGAATGGATCGATAAATTCTTTAAAATATTTTAAAAAACACAAAAATAAAAAGTTCCAAGAATCTGCTAAAAAACTTGAAAGAGTTGTTAAGAGTTTGCCTAAATCAGTAGATTATCATTTTGAATTTTCAGACTTTCCTGGTTTTGACTATCACGAGGGCTTAGTTTTTTCTGTTCATGTGGAAGGTTTTGGATCTTCTTTAGCCAAAGGGGGTCACTACAAAACAAGGTTCAAAGATAATTCTGTTAGGGAGGCTTTAGGTTTTGATATCAATATTTCTTCTTTGATAAAAAACATTAAAGATTCATGAAAGTCTCAAATACAGCAATCTTAGGACTGCAATGGGGAGACGAAGGCAAGGGTAAAATAGTAAATTTTTTAGCTAAAGATTTCGGCGCAGCTTGCCGATATCAAGGTGGCCATAATGCTGGCCATACGTTGATAGTGAACAATAAAAAAATTATTCTACATCTTTTGCCTTCCTCAATTTGCCATAAAGAAGCTCTCTCTTTGATTGGAAGAGGAGTTGTAATTTCTTACGAAGCATTATTTAAAGAAATAAATGAAATTAGCGAATATTCTTCAGGAATTTCAGAAAGACTCAAAATTAGTCCAGCTTGTAGTTTAATTCAGCCTTATCATAACCTGATTGATCAACTTAAAGAAAAATCAAATAGTCAAAAAACAATAGGTACTACCTTGAGAGGAATAGGGCCCGCCTATGAAGATAAAGTAGCAAGAAGAGCTATAAGAGTTTCGGATACAATGTCTGAAAAGTCTTTAAGACCATTACTAGAAGAAACTTTAGATTTTTATAACTTTACTATAGAAAAATTTTTTGGTGAGAGTCCTTTAGTTCTAGAGCAATTGGTTGATGAAAATCTAGCCTATGGTGAAAAAATTAAGCCGATGTTAGCCGATGTTTCGATGACCATAAAAAAACTTAATATCGAGAACAAAAAGGTTTTATTTGAGGGAGCTCAAGGCGCTTTGTTAGATGTTGATCAGGGAACTTATCCTTATGTAACATCAAGTAATTGCTCGCCAACAGGCATAGCAGCTGGGGCCGGATGTGGGCCTCTTGATGTTCAGGATATTTTAGGAGTAATCAAAGCTTATGTAACAAGAGTTGGTGAGGGTCCAATGCCCACCGAAATATTTGACGATACTGGAGAGTACATTGCAAAAGCGGGTGGTGAAGTCGGAGCGACAACTGGAAGGCCAAGAAGGTGTGGATGGTTCGACTCAGTTTTGATGAAAAGGATTATTCAAACCAACAGTATAAAAGGTCTTTGTTTGACAAAAATAGATGTTTTAGATGGTTTGGAGGAGATAAAAGTATGTGTAGATTATGAAAATCAAGAGCTAGATAATATTTTTGGCGAATGCATGAATTTAGAAAATGTCTCACCGGTTTATGAGGTTCTCAAGGGGTGGGCAAAACCTACTAAAAATATAAATTTATATGAAGACTTACCTGATGAAGCAAAAGCCTTCATTGCTTTTCTTGAAAAACAGTGTGGAGTGCCGATAAAAATTGTTTCTACAGGTCCAGACGATCAGAGCACCATAATTAGAACAAGCGCTTAGTTCTTTATAACGCTATCTAAAATAGCATTAATAAATTTATGACTAGAATTTTGGCCAAATTTTTTGGCCAATTTTATAGCTTCGTTAATTATTATGGGTTTATCCAAATTCGTTTGAGATAATTCATACAAAGCTAAAAATAAAATTGAGAGTTCAACTTCACCAATTCTATCGTAAGGAATTCTAGAAAACTTTTCTATTGTTTTAGCAAAATCTTCCTCATAGTTTTTAATATCTTTAATAATTTGACTTATTTTTTCTATGTTGAATTTTTTTTGAGTTTGTCTAAGCTCTTTTAAAATTTTGGTATTGGAATCTCCAGAGAGTTTCTTTTGATAAAGAGTCTGTATCACCATCTCTCTTGTTTTGGTTGGGGAAGGATTAATTTTCACTTAATCTTTTTTAAGGCATCTAAAACACTTAAAGCAGACAAAGCAAACTCTGAACCTTTGTAAGATGCTCTTTCTTTAGCTTGAGCTTCATTATTTGTAGTCAAAACACCAAATATAATAGGCGTATCTTTGTTTAAAGAAACTTCTAAAACTTTATCACTAATAGTTTTTGAGATAATGTCGAAATGAGGCGTTTCTCCTTTTATTATGCATCCTAATAAAATGATGACATCAAAAGTATTGGATAATTTCTGAGAAATAAAAGGTAATTCATATGCCCCTGGTACGGTAAAAACTTCCGGCTGTAAACTATGATTCTTAAATTCGATAAGGCAGTCATCCAACATGGGTTTAATAATTTCTTGGTTCCAAAAAGTACTAACTACGGCAATTTTAGTCGAATCGAGATTGCTAGTAGGTTGGTCTATTTTTAATTCTGATTGCTTCATTTCTTTACGAAGTTCGTTACTTCCAATCCAAAACCTGAGAGCGAGGGATATCTAACTTCTGAGCCCATAAGTTTAATCTTCTTTACACCTAAATCTCTTAAAATTTGTGAACCGATTCCAATCCTTCTTGAGTCATTATTAGGAATATTTTGTCGCTTTTTTTTAGAGGCTTTTATTTCATTGAACTCATCATCTTTTTGGCTATCGCCATCAAGCACTAAAATTATTCCTTTTCCAGCTTTATTAATTTTCTTCATAGCATCCGATACAGACCAACGAGCTCCAAATTCATCTATATTCATAAGATCATGAAAAAAATTACTTTGTTGGACTCTTACTAGAGTAGAGTCATTTTTGGTGATTTTTCCTTTTTTGAGAACGATATGAGTTTCGTCAAAAATCAAGTCTTTGTACATAATAAGACTGAAATTACCAAACTCAGTTTTAACCGATTTTTGATCAACTTTCTCAATGGTTTTTTCATTTAGAATTCGGTAATTAATAAGGTCAGCAATAGTACCAATTTTCAGATTATGTTCTTTACTGAACTTAATCAAATCGGCTTTTCTTGCCATCGTTCCATCCTCATTCATAATTTCAACTATTACCGAATTAGAGCTTAATCCAGCCAAACGACATAAATCTGTACTGCCTTCAGTATGACCAGCTCTCGTTAAGACTCCTCCACGTGCTGCTTTTACGGGAAAAACATGACCTGGTTGAACTATATCGGAAGGCTTTGCATTTTGCTTTGCTGCTACTGCTATTGTTCTCGCTCTATCAGCAGCTGATATTCCAGTTGAAATTCCAGTTGCAGCTTCAATAGATACAGTGAAAGCAGTTCCATGACCGCTTTTGTTATCTCTCACCATTTGATCTAAATTTAAAGCCTGACTTTTTTGTTCTGTAATAGCCATGCATATCAGACCTCTTGCGTGCTTAGCCATAAAATTTATTTTTTCAGGATTTACTTTATCAGCAGCAAGGATCAGGTCACCTTCATTTTCTCGGTCCTCGTCATCCATTAAAACAATCATTCGACCTTTTTTTATTTCTGAGATTAGTTCAGCAGTTTTATTTAATTCCATGATTACTTTTTCCTTAAAATTATCTTCTTATCTTTTCCAACGTCACATTCTTCAACTATAACGAATTGCTTGCTATCAAAAAAGTTTAAATTTTTTTTGCCTTCATAAAAGTGCAAGGCCTTTTCTTTAAGTCTTTCTCTTGATATATAAAATATGTATTCATCAATCAGATTTTCATCGCTAAAAGTTCCAAAGAGTTTAGGACCGGATTCAATTAAAATATTATTTATATTTTTTTTAGCAATTTTATTTATAAATTTTTTTGGATCAATTGCGTCACCTTTTTTATTACAATTCATAAAACTTAATTCTTTTAATTTTTTTGGAAAAGTAGGAAATTTTCTTTTTGAGGTAACAACAACTTTTTTTCCTGGCAAAGTAAAGAAGGGTGCTTCCCAATTAAGATTGAGGCTAGAAGAAAATACAAACCTTTCTGGCTGAGTAAACGCTTTATTAGAAATAATGTTTTCTAATCTGACATTTAACGAAGGCCTATCAATATTTATTGTCCCTGCTCCGGTAAGTATAATATCCGACTGAGCTCTTATTTTTTGGACATCGTTTCTTGCTGGAATACCTGTGATCCATTTTCTTTTGTGATTTTTAAAAACCGACTTCTGATCTGCGGACATTGCTACTTTAGCCCTTACAAATGGCTTATTAAACTTATCTTTATAAAAAAATTCTTTGTTAAGAGCTATACAATCCGCGTCATTCAAATTCGTCATTTTAAAGCCATGTTTTGAGAGGCTTGTTAAGCCGTTTTGAGTAGGATCTTGAGAACCTACAATAACCCTTTTAAAATCATATTTTTTTAATGCATCAACGCAGGCTCCAGTTTTGCCTTTCTTACTACAGGGTTCGAGAGTAATAAATATCTCACTATCAGAAAGAAAGGAAATATAATTCTTACCATATTTACGCTTTACATCATTAATGGCATTTATTTCAGCATGCCTTCCTCCAAAGCGCTCATAAAAACCTTCGCCGATAATTTTATTATCTTTTACAATTAAGGCTCCAACGTTTACGCCAGGTTTTGAAAAGTATTTTCCTTTTTTTGCTAGAGAAACAGCTTTAGCAATGAAATAAGAATCACTCATCACTCAATTTTTTTACTTCTTCACTAAATTCATTTGGGTCTTGAAAACTTCTATAAACCGAGGCAAACCTGACAAAAGCAACTTCATCTAATTTTTTTAAATGGTGCATTACCGTCTCACCAATTTTCTTAGAGGCAATTTCTCTTTCTCCAAAATCTCTTATCTCTTTTTTTATATTTTCCATTAAAGCTTGAAATTGAGCATCGCTTACCGGTCTTTTTTCTAGTGACCTTGCAATTCCTTCTCTGATTTTTGTTTCGTCAAAAGGTACTCGAGATTTGTCTTGTTTAATTATTTTTGGCATGACTAATTCACCAACCTCAAAAGTAGTCCATCTTTCTCCACATCTAAGGCATTCCCTTCTTCTTCTTATTTCGCTGCCTTCGGTGACAAGGCGAGAGTCTATAACCTTACTTTCTTCAAAGGAGCAATAGGGGCAATGCATGTTTTATTGAGAATAGACTGGAAAATTACCACAGAGGGTTTTTACTTGTTCCTTAATCTCAGAAATTAGATTCTTATCTTCTACATTCTTAATGATTTTTGAAATCCAATCAGCAATTTCAGAAACTTCTTTTTCTTGAAAACCTCTTCGAGTGACAGCAGGCGTTCCAATTCTTATACCCGAAGTGACAAATGGAGATTTTGGATCATTTGGAACAGAATTTTTATTAACCGTTATAAAAGCTTCACCAAGAGCAGCTTCAAGTATTTTTCCAGTAACATCATTTTTAATTAAATTAACTAAAAACATGTGATTGGAGGTTCCATTGGAAACAATGTCAATATCATTAGCCATGAATCTTTTGCTCATTGCTTTTGCATTAAGAAGGATTTGTTTTTGGTAAGAAATAAAATCTTCTTCCATTGCTTCTTTGAAACAAACAGCCTTGGCAGCAATGACATGCATTAAAGGCCCACCTTGTGAACCTGGAAAAAGGGCTGAGTTTATTTTTTTTTGTAGTTCTTCATTTGGACCAGCAAGAATGAGACCTCCTCGAGGTCCAACAAGAGTCTTGTGAGTCGTTGTCGTCACCACATCAGCATGAGGAAATGGATTTGGGTAAAGGCCTGCAGCAACTAAACCTGAAACGTGAGAAATATCAGCTAATAAATAAGCGTCAACTGACTCAGCAATTTTCTTAAAACGTTCCCAATCAAGAATTCCAGAAAACGCAGAAAAGCCACAAATTATCATCTTAGGTTTGTGTTCTTTAGCAAGAGCTTCCACTTGCTCATAATCAATGTCTCCAGTCTCGGGATCAATACCATAACTATAGGATTCGTAAATTTTTCCAGAGAAATTGACTTTGGAACCATGTGTCAAATGTCCTCCATGATCAAGGCTCATGCCAAGGATTTTATCTCCAGCGTTTAGCAACGCTAAGTAAACAGCTGCATTGGCGCTTGCTCCAGAATGTGGTTGGACGTTTGCGTAATCCGCATTGAAAAGTTTCTTAGCTCTGTCGATTGCTAGTTGCTCGGCAATATCAACAAACTCACAGCCACCGTAATACCTCTTGCCGGGATATCCTTCAGCATACTTATTAGTAAGAACGGAACCTTGAGCTTCAAGTATTCTAGGCGACGCATAATTTTCAGAAGCGATGAGTTCGATGTGCTGCTCTTGCCTGATTCTTTCTTTTTCAAGAGCTTGCCAAAGATCATCATCGAAAGATTTTATAGATAAATTATTTCCGTACATATTTGAGTCCTTAATTTTTATTAAAATTATACTCTTCAAAAAAGTTTTTTTAAGCTTTTAAAGTTTTAATTTTTCTTTTTCTATTAGGATATAAACTTTTACACATAAAACATATCGTCCCGTCACATCCTCTTGCAGTACAGTAAGTTCTGCCATAGAAAATAAATTGTAAGTGAAGGTCGCGCCAACTGTTTTCGACAAAAAGGCTTTTCAAATCTTTTTCTGTTTGTTTGACCGATTTACCATTAGACAAACCCCATCTTTGAGCTAATCTGTGAATATGAGTATCAACTGCAAAAGCGGGCATATTGAAATGTTCGCTTACCACTACCGATGCGGTTTTATGACCAACACCTGGTAATTTTTCAAGTTCCGACAAATTAGCGGGAATTTTTCCTCGATGAGTTTTTAGGATGATTTCAGAAGTCTTTATGATTGCTTTGGCTTTTTTAGGCGCAAGGCCACAAGTTTTGATCATTTTATAAACTTTCTTTTCACCAAGGTTCAACATTTTTTTCGGTGAGTTAGCATGTTTAAATAATTCTTTGGTAACGATATTAACGCGCTTGTCAGTGGTTTGAGCGCTCAATAAGACAGCAATTAAAAAAGTGAAAACATTAGTGTGGTCTAGGGGAGCTTTGGGATTGGGATATAATTTACCCAACTTATCTTCGATAAAAACAGCTCGTTCTTTTTTGTTCATCTCTAGCTTTTGAATATAAATGATTACATCTATTTAAAGCAATAAAGCAAGCTTTTTTTTTACCTCTAAAAGGTTGCAGTACTTACAAAATTAGGTATTATCGAAAGCTATAGGGGGAGAATCCTTAAGCATATAAGTGAAAGTTATTAGACTTTTTCTCTGCAAGAGCTTTCTTCACAACAGAAATTTACATCTCATTAGGGGAGGATTCTAAATGAGTAAATTCTTTAAAATTAGTTTAGCAATCGTAGCTGCAGCATTTTTATCTGTAACTGCCTTTGCACAATCAACAATTGAAGAAGTAATTGTCACAGCGCAAAGAACTGAGCAAAGCTTGCAAGACGTTCCAATTGCGGTTTCGGCTTTTACTGAAGATATGCTTGAAGAGCGCCAAATGGAGTTTGCAAGTGATATTCAATTACAAGTACCTGGCCTTGGATATACGGCTGATACTTTTAACGGTGGTGGATTTTCAATTCGTGGAGTAGCTAACTTTGCAACTGCTGCAAGTGCTGACGCGGGTGTGGAAGTTCATGTTAACGGTCTTCCAATCGGTGCTACGTCAACAAACGAAGCGGGCTTCTTAGATATGGCTCGAATCGAGGTTTTGCGTGGACCACAAGGAACATTATTTGGACGTAATTCTACAGGTGGTGTAATTAATATGATTACAGCCAGACCTGATTTAGATGCTTTTGAAGGTAGGTTTAGAGTTCAAGCTGGTTCAGACGGTTATAAAAACGTAGAACTTATGTTAAACATACCTATTAGCGATGAACTCGCTATGCGTCTTGCCTACACAAATTTTGAAAAAGACGGTGTTACCAAAAATTTATATTCTAAAGCAACAAATAACTTTGATGACCGTGGGTCGTATCAATGGCGTGCTTCTTTACAGTGGGAGCCTACAGACACTTCTACACTAACTTTAATTCACAACGCTTTTGATGAAGAATCAAATCGTCAACAAATTAGTGGTGTATTTTGTGAAACCGGAAGTAACTTAGTTCAAGGTTGTGTCATGGGTGGAAAACAAGTTTTCCAACCAGTTCACCCTATGTCTAATGGTTCAACACTACCTGGTTTACTTGGTGGAACTTTAGGGTTTTATGTACCTAATACCGTTACAAATGGAGCAGCAGGTGGATCTCAAACTTATGCACCAACTGGTTTGCCTAAGGATAACGGCACAGTTCCTCAAGCTTTCTTTGAATCCAATGTTTGGGCAGCCCCGAGACACGATACTCAAGAATCCAACACTCAAATACTTTTTGAAGAAGCTTTTGATCAAGGAACCTTATCGGTTGCTTACAACAATAAAAGAAGACAGTTTTACCGTGATACTTCATCACTCTCCAGTGAAGGAAGTGGCTTAAGATGGAGTGCTGCAGTTCAAGCATTGCCTATTTATTCAACAGCGCAAGGTAACGAAGGTTTACCTTTAGGCTACAGCAACGAGAGAATATCTCCGCAATGTGCTATTTCAGAATTTAAAGCTGGAATATTCTGTCCAAATGGCGAAGGTGTGAGAGGAAATCACATCATGCCAGCTTCCGGAGATGCTTCAACACAAGATCAAAAAGGAACTACTTATGAAATTAGGTATTCTTCTGATTTAGATGGCATGTTCAATTTCTTGGTAGGTGCGATAGATATTTCTTCAGACACTTACTCTTTTTATGATGTTTATGCATCAGGTATTACTTTAAATGCCTTGAGTTTGCCATCAACAATTGCAGGTTCTACTAGAACTGCAATGAGAGGAGCAATTACTTGTGCTGATTTAGGTGCGGTTGCTTGTGCTAATGCTTTAAGTCTAGACGCTCTGACAGCTGCTGGAACGGCTGCTGCTGGTCAAGCTATTCTTGATAGTTTGGCGCCAGCAGTTACTGCATACGCAGATAATGGAATAACTACGACTGCTGCTCAAATAGGGCAAGACATGGTTTCAAGAATTGATGGTCTTTATACTGAGTTTTTTCACAACGTAACTGAATCTTATAAATTGGATTCAACAGCGCTTTTTGCTGAATTTTATTTTGATGTTGCTGAAAATCACAGACTGACTGCCGGTGTTCGTTACAACGAAGACACGAAATCAGTTTCAGTTAATTCTACTTTCTATAAAGTGCCTTTGCTCTCAGCTTGGAGTCCTGCTATGACTCTTGAGGGAGCTATGGGAAGCACTATGAGAGGAATTGGTGGAACTTGTGGTATTAATCCAGCTACTGGTGCGGCTAATTCTTATAATTCTGCTACTGGCGTAGAAACAGAAGCATGTTTTACTTCCAACGGCATTGCCAATCCAGACGGACTTCAGGCAAATACTATTGGTCAGACAGTTGGTCAAATTCCTAGTGCTACGGGCGCAGGCAGCACCAACAGTTCGCAAATCTTTGGTACGTTACCAGCTAATAATGCTGATTACACGACAAACGGCGTTAACCCAGTTAAAGATTTTTCTCAAACAACAGGTCGTTTAGTTTGGGATTATCAAATCAACGATGACACTTTATTTTATGCGAGTTACTCCATAGGATTTAAAGGGGGTGGTTTTAACCCGCCATTCAACGCAGCTCAATTCCCTGACACGCCTTTCGCTTTTGAAAGCACAGAAGTTGATGCAATTGAATTTGGTGTGAAAGCATCGGTTCCTGAAGAAGGAATTACAGCTAACGCTTCAGTTTATTTTTATGACTTCACTAATTATCACATTGGTGTAATCAGAAACGAAACTGCAATCAACACGGGTATGCCTTTGGAAACTTACGGTGCTGAATTAGAATTTTATCTAGCTCCACCAAGCGTGCCAGGCTTAGCATTCAACATGAATTTCACATACTCTGATTCAGAGATTGGAAACTTCAGCCTTATTAATCCTCATGACCTAGGTGGTCATTACCGTAAACAAGCATCTACGGGTGCAATGGACGGTTACACCGACTGGCATGTGATGAAAAGTGGTACTGCTAACTCGTTCTTAGTTAACAAAGACGCGATGGGTTACATGTACGGAAAAATTCTTGATGTACAACTTAGCCAACAAGGTGCTGTTGCTCAATCATATGTTCTTGCAGGACTAGATGCTGCTGGAACAGGTGCTACTACGGATCAGAAAACAGCTGCTACTAATGCTGGTCTTGCTGCTATTGGTGGCTTAGCTGGTACAAATGAGATAGCTTTTGGGTTGGTTTGTGGAAGTCCAGGAGCTCCGGCTTGTCCTACTGGCGTTACCGGAATTCAATCAAGTGACTTAATTAATGTCATTCCTTTTGAAATGAGTTCGCATGCTGAAGGCTATGGAAACTTAGGTGGCGTATGTCACTTCATGACTTCTGTTGGCGGACCAAATACTTGTTTACCTGCCGCTGGTGCAGGAACTGCAAGTTCAATTCAAGTATATTCTCCAGTAGCAAATGCTAGCGGAACTGCTGGCCCAACTGGTACTTTACTTCCGTCAATTGGACTTAGAGGAAGTGGTGCTGCTCAACAAACTGGTGGTATTTGTAAATTATTCAAAGCAATGACAGACTTTGCTGCAGTAGGTGGTGCTAACGCTCTATCTATCGCTTCAGACGAGCTTTGTTTGCAAAATGCAACTACCAAAGGTAAGTGGATAAGTGGTGGTCTAGCACAAAATGTATCTGGCAACCAAATGCCTTTCTCAGACATGAGTTTGTCTCTAGGTCTTGCATACACTTTTCAAACTTCAGATTTAGAAGTTACTCCAAGAGTTGACTACTATTACCAATCAGACAGATATTCAAGTATCTTCAACATTGAAGCTGCAAAAATACCTGCTTGGGATGAGATTAATTTCTCTCTAATAATGGTTCCTACTAATGGAGACTGGAACGTAAGAATCTGGGCGCAAAACCTTACCGATGACAGAAACATTACTGCCACCGGTGTTGGTAACTCATCTGTTGGACACACTCAATCAGTGTTTGTCAGAGAGCCAAGATCTTTTGGAATGAGCTTTGGACTTGATTTTTAATAATTGAGTTTAAACTTAAAAAAACCCCTGTTTATCAGGGGTTTTTTTTATTAGTAATAGCATGAATTAATCTTTATAATTTATTCTTTACGAAATAGGAGATTTTATGAGAAACGTAGTAATCGTTGATAGCGTCCGTACTGGATTAGCTAAATCATTTAGAGGGGGTTTTAACCAAACACGTGCT
>MDTB01192639.1_pt1 | contig 12188 bp, 13 predicted proteins | sample 811161 | NCBI WGS metagenome assembly MDTB01 (sample SAMN05326650, study PRJNA326480) | marine metagenome | isolation source: seawater | place: Mediterranean Sea | collected 2009 | reverse complement strand
TTGGCATCATGGTGATTTCATCGAGCGAACTAAAAATAACGGATTTATAATGCGTGGAAGGTCTGATGCCACTCTTAATCCTGGGGGCGTAAGAATAGGGACAGCAGAAATTTATCAGCAAGTTGAGGACATTGATTTTATCACAGAAGGTTTAGTAATCGGTCAAGATTACAATGACGATGTAAGAGTAATCCTATTTGTAACAACAAAAAATAATGAGGCATTGAACGATGAAAAAATTAAATCAATTAAATCTAGAATAAGAAAAAACTGTTCACCAAAACACGTTCCTTCAATAATCATTAAAGTTCCAGAAATTCCAAGAACCAAAAGTGGTAAGATCGTGGAGTTAGCTGTAAGACAGGTAGTTAATGGAGAAAAGATCAATAATAAAGAGGCTATTGCGAATCCTGAAGCTTTGAAGTTTTATGAAAATTTGCCACAACTCAATTCTTAGCAAAATTTAAAAATGAAAAAACTGATTATATTTTATACCAGTATAATTTTTTTTATGATGACTGGTGTTGTGTTTGCCAATGTTGTATTTAAAAATCCAAACTATTTAAAAAGGGGCAAGATCGAAAAGGTTCATATAGCTAATTATTTAAAAAAAGAATTACGTAAGCATAATTATACTATAATTAAAGATCCGACAGGCACATCACCTTTTAAATTTATTGAAAACTTTAGTCCTAGAAAAGGTGATTGTGGCACAGCAGGTCATTTCTGGAGAGAAAATAAAGTCAAAATAGGAACTGGAACTACTGATTGTAATAGCAATAGATTAAGACTTGAAGTTGCTTCAAGCGGAGATTTAAGAATAGGTAAGAAAGCAAAAGAAATATGGGTAGGTTACTATTTTTACGTTCCAAACACACCTGATAATTTTGAAGACAAACTTTTACAACCTTACATAACACAATTTTATAGTGTTAATCGCAAAGGCGGCCAAACCGTAGGCGGTTATGCGCCTCAATTTTCCGCATCTATTTACCACGGAAAACTTTCTATTGAAGGTAATCATGTAATTGATGAAAAAAATCTTAAAGGTAAGTGGCACAAAGTTGAGTTTAATATTAGATACTCAAAAGATTATGATGGTTTTATCAAAGTTTATATAAATGATGAATTAAAAGTTAATAGATCGGGGTTTAAAACAGCTTCTCATGATTATGTTGACATTAAATATGGTACATATTCGCATCCCGAATATGGTGGTGCTAATTATCCTGAAGGATATCAATTCCCATCCCATACAATATATTTTGCTGGATTTAGTATGAATAAAAATAGAAGCAAGTTATTAATGAGTAAAAAATAATAATTATAAAGGTAATTTAAACAAGTTTTAGCAAATTTTTATTGAGTGAAGCTTACTGGCACTGCTTAAATTGTAGCGCGTCAGTTTTATAAATTAACAATAATTTTATTTACGAATATTATGAACTTAAGTCTTGGCTTTAGTCCCTAAGCTTAGTCCATCTAAAGCCAGGACCTGTTAAAAGTATTCCGCGCAATTTTTATGAAGCATTGAGTGGAGCTCGATTAATTTATCAAAACTTTTATTATAACCTCCTCCAAGAACTCCACATAATGGAATCTTTTTTGAGTAAAAGTTTTCAATAACTATTTGATCTCTTTTATTAATTCCCTCATCAGTTACTTTAAGTTTACCCAGTCTATCTTCATAATGGATGTCAACTCCTGCAACATAGAAAACAAAATCATAAGTGTTATTGTTTAGCTCCTTCAAATTTTTACTTAAAACATTAAGATATTCTCTATCTTCCATATTATCCTTGAGTTCGATGTCGATATCACTTTTAGATTTTTTAGCCGGATAATTAGAGGCACAATGCATACTAAATGTAAAAACATCTTTATCGTTTTCGAATATTTCAGAATTGCCATTACCTTGATGCACATCTAAATCTAGAATTAAAATTTTTTTAGCGTAACCTTTATTTTTCAAATAATTTGCTGCAACTGCAGTGTCATTAAAGACACAGTACCCTGCGCCATAGTTAAATGTAGCATGGTGACTTCCTCCAGCTGTATTACAAGCAAGCTTTGCATCTAGAGCTAACTTGCTAGCCAACACTGTTCCTCCAGTAGCTACAAAAGATCTTCTAACTACACTGTCATTAATCGGGAAACCAATTTTTTTCTGAGCTTTTATATCTAGCGTCTTATTTTTAATGTCTTGAATATATTTTAAAGAATGAGAGGTTTTAAGTGTTTCTATTGAGCATTCTTTGGGTATATGGAATTTTTTTACTACTCCTACCTTCAAGAGGTGATCTGCTAATGCGCCAAATTTCTTAATTGGAAATTTATTGTCATCGTTTAATTTAGCCACATAATCAGGATGATTTATTACAGGAAGTTCCATATTTTTAACTTATAATAAAATTGAAAATTTAAAAGAGGACAAATGATAGAAAGATATAAATGGAAATGTAGGATATTATTGATTAAAACACCAAACTATAAACACCCTGAATACATAAAAGCTAAAAATCTTTATCAAAAAAAAATTAAACAATTTCATAAGAGATTTATAAAATTAATATCTAAGAATAATAAAAAACAGTTTTCTATTGATTTGATTGGTTTTGATGGGACTAAAAAAAAAACTTTCAAATCAATAGAATGTAAAAAAATCTTTAAGATTGTTGATAAAATGCCAATGTCTAAATATGTAAATCCGATTAATTTATCTTTATTTTCTGATTATAATCCTAAAACAACAACACAAAATTTGGGTTTTAAAAATAAAAAAAAAGCAATCTATACAATAAAAGCTATCAAGAGCAGAGAATTAAGATACCAAGTAAATGTCATTGCTACGATGATGGGTAGAGCAAAAAAACACCCATATAAAACAAAAGAAATGGATGAAGCAGTTAAAGTTTTTAATTCTTGGATGAAAAATTATAAAAAAAATAAAAAAATTACGTAGTTTTTTCTAAACAAACATCCTTGATTATAGGTACGTCGGTACAATCTAAACACTTATTTTCTTTAACCAAACATCCCTCTCCAATGATTTTAACGTCAACAACTCGATCGCATTTAGAACAGCTTACTGGAATTGTTAAACCACACTTGTAACATCTATACGTTTTCATAATTAAAATCGTAATAAATTTAAGATAAATTTCAACTAATATGATTACAAATGAAAATCATTATCAATAAAAATCCTTATAATTTGTTGATGATAATTATTATCAAAAAAAATTAATAATAAGCTAGGTAAATAGAAATAATAACGACCCAAAAAAAAGCATAGTATAGAATGTACCCTTTAACAGTGAAAGGCATCTTTTTTATTTTTCTTTTTCCTTTGCCTTTATACGGCTTAGATATTTCCATTATCTCTCAATGCACATAGCAATTCCCATTCCTCCACCAATACATAATGTTGCTAGACCTTTATTGACATCACGTTTAATCATTTCATGAATTAAAGTTACAAGTATTCTAGTTCCTGAAGCTCCAATCGGGTGACCAATCGCAATAGCGCCACCATTAACGTTCACTTTTTCCTCTGGAATTGAAAGTGTTTTTAATACTGCTAGACTTTGAGCCGCAAAAGCCTCATTAATTTCAAATAGGTCTACATCATTCACTGACCATCCAGCAAGCTCCAAAGCTTTTTTCGATGATGGTATAGGACCTGTACCCATCAAAGCTGGATCAACACCACAACTTGCCCAAGATTTAATGGAAACTAATTTTTCTACTCCTCTCTTCTTTGCTTCAGTTTCAGACATAAGTGTTACTGCAGCTGCCCCATCATTAATTCCTGACGCATTTCCGGCTGTTACTGTACCATCTTTTTTAAATACTGGTTTTAATCTTTTTAGAGCCTCTAAACTTATACCATCTCTAGGATGCTCATCTTTATTAAAATTTATCTCAGCTTTTTTCAACTTAATCTTAAAATTAATTATCTCATTTTTAAATTTGCTTTCTTTTTGAGCTTTTAGTGCTTTTTCTTGAGATCTCAAAGCAAACCTATCCTGCTCATCTCTGGTAACTTGAAATTTTTCTGCAACATTTTCTGCGGTTGTCCCCATATGATATCCGTGAAACGCATCCCACAAACCATCTTTAATCATAGTATCTACTAACTCTGTGTCACCAAGTTTTTTTCCATCTCTAAGATGAATTGCATGTGGAGCCAATGACATACTTTCTTGCCCTCCTGCGATTATTATATTTGAGTCTTTTGATTTTATACTTTGAAAACCAGAAGCAACAGATCTGATACCTGATCCACAAACTTGATTAACTACGTAAGAAGGCTTTTCTTTCGGAATACCCGCATGAATAGCTGCTTGTCGTGCCGGATTTTGTCCAGTGCCACCAGTTAAAACTTGACCCATAATTACTTCATCAATACTTTCTTTCTCCAAATTTAATTTTTTTATTAATCCAGAAATCACATTTGAGCCTAGATCATACGCTTGTACATTTTTAAGCGATTTCCCTAATGAACCAACTGCAGTTCTCAATGCAGATGTTATATAAACTTTTTCCATATTTTTAATTTATATATTTATATCTTATTTTCAATTGAATTATTTATTCGTGATAGCGATACTAGTATTGACATGATTAAAATCAAATAAGTGGCATTTCCTGTCGTAAAAAAACTTCCAGAACTTTTAATAGGAAATATTTCTACAATAAATAAAAAGATAAAAGGAATGATTAAGTTACTATGATTTAAATTTGATTTTGTAAAATATTTTTTATACAAAGAAATGTAAATAACAAGAATAAAAATAACACCTATAATAAAAAATCCTACCACACCAGTTTCTGTCAATATTTCTAGATAGTAATTATGAGGATGCATGTTACAAATAAATTTTGAATTTTTGTCAATTTTATCTCTTTTGTGGCAATAATATCTAAAATTTTTTATACCACCACCAACATATTTATTTAATTTCCAGGTTTCATAAAAAGTAGAAAACTCTTTTAAATAGGGAGGTGTCTTTTGACTTTCAACATCTCTATTCACAACAATCATTACCATATCAGTAACTTGATCATAAAAGTTGTTGAAATTTTTCTTTACCTGGGGACTGAAATTAACTATGGCAAAATAAAACAGAGTAAAAAAAATAGCGAAAGGTAAGAAAAATTTTCTAGTCTGCTTTTGAAATATTATTATTAAAATTAATGATAAAATAAAAAGTATTAAAGGCATTCTGTTTCCAGCAAAAACTAATCCAAATAAAAAAGTAATTAATAAAAAAGTTACAAAATATTTTAAAATCCTTTTGGAAAATTTATTATAAAAAATTGGAAGTAAAAAAAAGGCGAATAAAGAAAAACGTTGAATATAACCACCGGCGATTAATTCATCACCAAACGGACCGGACAATTTCCTGTCATATATTATTTTATGTCCAAAAATATCTTTCCCAAAATAATATTGTATGAATATATCAAAACAAACAAAAAGACTTGATAAAGTTGCTGTAATAAAAAATAATTTAAGCGTTAAAAATTTTTTTTCGATTAGAAATCTAAGCACTATATAAAAAAATAAGTATTTAAAAAAAAGTAGAGATTTCATAATCGTTCCGTAATCACCTCTCCAATCTGAAAAATCTCTGTCTTTATTATGTATCATTATATCATTGTAAATTCCTGTAAAAAGGACTAAGAAAAAAAAAGATACAAGTAACTTATCCAAAGTGTAAAAATTTATTTGAAATAATTTTTTTCTAAAAATAATTAATGCAGAAATAATTGTTAAAACTACGTTAATATTAATTATCATATTTCCGGCAATAAAACTTATTGGTAATAAAGATATTAGTAAACTAAAGTAATTTGATTTAGTAATTTGATAATTCGAAAATAAATACATTTTATTAAGAAATTATGATAATGGATTATAACATGAATTTTAATCAAAATGTGCTACTTACAAAATATATAAAATTTGCGCCTGTAGCTCAACTGGATAGAGCGCTTGGCTACGGACCAGGAGGTTCTGGGTTCAAATCCTAGCAGGCGCACCAAATAATGATAAAAAAAGAAAATATTTTTACAATCTATAATCTTATTATCTTAAGTTTAATTGTTAGATTTATTTTTGCGATTTTCTATAGTGATAAAACTTTAGAAAATGAATGGGGAATTTTATTTCACAACTATCAATCATCAGGAATTTTTGGGTATAATGTCGTAATAAATGATTTTTTAGCGCTTCCAAATATGGCTAATACTGGTGATGTAGTTCTTCCAACGGTGTTTATGCCACCACTATACTTTTACTTCATTTATTTATTAAAATTTTTTACTAACGATTTTTTTTATATTGTAAACTTAGTTATTTTCTCTCAGATTATTATTAACACAGCCTCAGTTTATTTTTTTCATAAAATTGTTGAAACATTTGAAAAAGATAGACCTAAAGTATTACTGATAACCGCAATATTTTCCTTTTTTCCAATCAATATTTATGCGTCTGCGCAAATTTCGTCAGTTACATTGCAGATTTTTTTGATTATTTTATTCTTATATTTTTTATTGATTTTTAATTTAAAAAATGAAATCAAATTTCTTACTTTTTTTTCAATAATTTCTGGTTTTTTAATTTTAACAAGAGGAGAGTTTCTAGTATTTTATATATTTACACTATTTTACTTTTTAATAGTTTTAAAAAAAAAATATTCCAGAATAGTATTTAGTCTTTTAATAACACTTTTAATTATTTCTCCATATCTCTATAGAAATTATCAAATTTTTGATGAGATCGTTTTAACTAAATCTTTTGGATATAATTTATTAAAAGGAAATAATCCTTCTAAAATAATCGAGGGAAACGCAGGTTTTATTGAAAATCAATACGACATTGAAAGTTTAAAAATAAGCACAGATGTAAAATATGAGATTAATTTAGATAATTTTTATAAAGATAGAGCTTTAGAATTTATTAAAAAAGATCCTTTTGATTATTTAAAACTATATTTTTTCAAGGTACTAACTTTTTTATTTTTTGACATTAATTCAACTTACCCTCTTTATTATAATATTTTTCATATCTTGCCTAAATTTTTAGTTTCAATAGCTAGTTTCTTTGGAGGGATCTTATCATTAAAGAAAAGAGGATTTTCTCAATTTTTGGCTCTTTACTATTTTTTTAACATTTTACTTTTTTCTATATTTTTCATTTTACCCAGATACAGTTTAATTTGTCTTCCGGTGCAACTTTTACTATCAATTGAATTTTTTCGATTTTTAAGAAGAAAATTGATTAATTAAATCTTTGATAATTTTCGTAGTCGAATATTTTTGCTTCCAATTAGGAAAATCTTTTTTAAATTTTTTCATACTTGAAACGTACCATATATGGTCACCCACTCTATTTTGTTTAAGAAACTTCTTTTTAATTTTTATATTCGCAAATTTTTCCACAAGATTTAATGCTTCAATGATCGAACAATTAGAATATCTGCCACCGCCAGTGTTGTAAACTACTCCATGTTTAGGCTTTTTATAAAATTCCCAAAAACATCTTACTAAATCATAGCTATGAATATTGTCTCTAACTTGTTTTCCTTTATATCCTATCAAACTGTATTTTTTTTTTGACAGAGAAATTTTTACTAAATACGCAAGAAAGCCGTGTAACTTAGCACCTGAATGGTTTGGACCAGTAATACAACCAGCCCTAAAGCAAACAGTTTTCAAACCTGCATTTTTCCCATATTCTTGTACTAATAAATCTCCATAGGATTTAGAAACTCCAAAAAAACTGTGTATGCAATTATCTACAGACATAGTTTCGTCAATTCCTTTAAAATATTTGTGTTTTTTTTTAATCTCCCATCTAGTTTTTTTTTCTTCAAGTGGTAAAAAATTCGGATTATCACCATAAACTTTGTTAGTAGACATAAAAATAAACGGAGATTGTTTACAATATTTTTTTGTTAGCTCAAGAAGATTCAACGTGCCTTGAGCATTAATTTGAAAATCAACATAAGGTCTGTCTTTAGCCCAATCATGTGAGGGTTGAGCAGCACAATGAATTATTAATTTGATACTTTTTTTATATTTAATAAAAATTTTTTTTAGCAAATTAAAATTTTTAATATCAGTATTATAATGATTATAATTTTTTACTTCCTTAAGAAGTTTACTTTTAATCCAAGTAATATCTCCATCTTTACCAAAAAAAAGCTTTCTAGAATTGTTATCTATACCAATAACTCGAAAACCTTTTTTTGAAAAAAAAGAAACAGACTCAGACCCAACCAAACCACATGATCCAGTAACAATAACAGTTTTCATTTAAAATAATTCCTAATCTTTTTATTATTTTTCAGCCAAAAATAAATGTCACTTAAAATATCATTTATATTTTTAGATGGTGACCATTTATAATATTTTAAAATTTTTTTATTATCAGTCACGTAATATGGTATATCAAAAATAGAGGTGTACGGCGTTTTTTTGATATTGATTTTGTTATTAGTTAATATTTCACATTTTTTTGTTAAATTTTTCAGTGATATAGAATTTCTAGGTCCTCCACCAATATTAAAAGTCTCATTATTGATCTTGTTCAATTTTTGAATTTGAAGGTGCACAATATTACAAACATCATCAATGTGAAGCACATCTCTTACTTGGTTTCCGTAACCACCGAAACCTATATACGAAAGCTTTTTTCTTAGCAAATGTTTAGCAATCCATAAAGAAACAAATCCCTGATCCTGCTTTCCAAACTGCCATGGGCCAGCAATAACTCCAAACCTGTTAATAATATATTTTAAATTTGTTCCAAAAAATATTTCTTTGATAAGTTTTTCTGATGCTAACTTAGTAAAACCATATAGTGAGCTAGCTGTCTCAATGCTAAATTTTTCATTAATTTTTTTATTTATTTTTAAAGGTTTTATTATTTTGATCGATTTTATTAAATTTCTTAATTTATCAATAGAATAGACTCTACTGGATGATAAAAAAATTATATTTGTTTTATCTGTTAAGCACTTCTTAAGTATATTAAAAGTTCCAACTAAATTAGTATTAAAAACTCTATCAGGTTCTCTTTTTGAAGCTTCGATAGCTGGTTCTGCACAACAGTCGATTATGAGATTGAATTTTGGTAACTTTTTAATTTTATCATATTTTTCAATACTAAATTTATAATTCTTAATTTTATAATTTTTTAGCCTATTTTTATTTAATTTAGACCCTTTTCGAACAAGATTATCAAGGCTTGATATTTGAGCATTTCTCAATTTTTTTTTTTAAATAAATCGCTAAATTTGAACCAACAAAGCCACATCCACCTGTAATAAGTATTTTCATTGTAAAGTAAATATCTTACTAATGTATAAAAATAAACTAACTTATGCTTTCGATAATAGTACCAGTAAGAAATGAATCAAATATAATTCACGAGGTTTTTGACTATTTTTCGAATAATCTCAAAGATATTCAACATGAAGTCTTAATAATAAATGATTTTAGTAATGATGATACTTTTGATAAGTGTAAAAAACTGGTCGGTGAGTATAAAAATTTTAGAATTTTTGATAACCCAAAAAAAGGCCTTGGGGGTGCAATAAATTTTGGAATTAATGAAGCCAAAGGAGATAACATTTCAATCATGATGGCTGATCTATCTGATGATATTGATGATCTAAAAAGATATAATGAACTAATGAAACAAGGTAACTTTGATGCAATCCTAGGCTCAAGATTTACAAGAGACTCAAAAGTAAAAGGATATCCTATTCAGAAACTTATTTTAAACAGGGTATTTAACTTTTTCGTGAGTATAGTATTTTTGAATAAGTATAATGATTATACCAATGCTTTCAAAATCTATAAAAAAAAGACCTTATTTGAGATCATGCCTTTAATTTCTGAAAGTTTTAATATATTTTTAGAAATTCCTTTAAAGATTATTTCGAGAAACTATAGATATAAAATAATCAGTATTAATTGGATTGGACGAAAAAAAGGAGAGTCTAAGTTTAAAATTAAAGAACTGGGTGCCAAGTACTTATTTACGTTAATTTATTGTTTTATAGAAAAAAACTTATTGAATATTAAAAAATGAAAAATTTGTTAAATATGTCTTTACAAAGATCAGTAATACTCTTTTTTATTATTGTTTTTGTTATTCTATTAGGACTAAGTTTTGTCTTATAAATAAGCAAAATATAAAAGAACAACCCCCAATAAAATTCTGTAAAAAACAAAAATATTCAAATTAAATTCTTTTATATATCTTAAAAAGTACTTTATGGTTATAAATGAAAAAAAGAAAGATAATAAAATCGATGCTATGTTCATCACAGCAAAATTTAAACTTTCAGAAGTAATAATATTTTTAATACCAAAAAAGGAGACAGCTCCTAAAATCGGTATTGATAGTAAAAATGTAATTTTGGCAGCGTCAACTCTCTTGAATTTTAATAATCTAGCTGCTGTGATAGCTATTCCAGATCTACTTACTCCAGGTATTAATGAAAAAATCTGTAATATACTAATAAAAAATACCGATTTAAAATTAAAGTCGCTAAAAATATTTTTTTCTAATTCAAATCTATCACTAAAGTAAAGCAATAAACCAAAAATTATTGTTGTCCATGCTATAATCTCAATATCTCTTAGTTTATCGATATAACCCGTCGTTGCTAAAAAATATCCTATAGTCATTACAGGAAGTGATGCTAATAAAATTTTTAAAAAAAGAATTTTATTTTCATAAAAATTAAATATGTCTTTTTTGAAATAAGTTAAAACTGCAATAAATGATCCTATATGTAAACTCACATCGATAGAGAGACTTTGGTTTTCAAATTGTAAGTACTCAGATACTACTATAAGATGTGAGGAAGAGCTTATTGGTAGAAACTCTGTTATCCCTTGGACAACTGATAAGATAAATACTTCTATCATTTTAAAAAATTAAAATTAAAGGTTGTTTTTTTATTGGCAATATTAAATGCATATCAGGTATGCAATAAAAGACACTAACTATATGGGGTTTTTGCTATTTAGGTAATTAATATTGACCTTTAAAAACTATCAATTGTTGGCTTATTATCTTATTTAACTACGTCATGACAAAAAAAATGCTTAAATTTGTAGACTTAAAACAAGAAACACCTGAAAAAAGGGGCACGGAAAATCGGAAGGGCGATTTCAATGAGATTTATAAAGAGTTTATTACCAACAAAGCTTCCGAGCAGTCAAGCAGATGTTCTCAATGTGGAGTTCCATTTTGTCAAATACATTGCCCTTTAAGTAATAATATTCCAGATTGGCTAAAGTTAACTGCAGAAGGTAGACTTAAAGAGGCCTATGAGATTTCTCAAAGTACAAATAATATGCCAGAAGTTTGCGGAAGAATTTGCCCTCAAGATAGACTGTGTGAGGGAAATTGTGTTATTGAACAATCAGGTCACGGAACTGTAACTATTGGCTCGGTTGAAAAATATATTAATGATACTGCTTGGGATCAGGGTTGGGTAAAACCAATTAAAGTAAAAAAAGAGCAAAAGCAATCTATAGGAATAATCGGTGCTGGCCCAGCTGGCATGGCCTGCGCAGAAGAATTAAGAAAATCTGGTTATCAAGTTACAATTTACGATAGATATGATAGACCAGGTGGACTTTTAATTTATGGCATACCTAACTTTAAACTTGAAAAATTTGTTGTTGAAAGGAGAACAAAACTTTTAAAAGACGGTGGTATAAAATTTGTTCAAAATTTTGAAGTTGGAAAAAATAAAACTCTATATGAGCTAAAAAAAGACCATGATGCAATTTTAATTGCTACAGGGGTTTATAAAGCTAGAGAAATTGAAATACCGGGTCACAATCTTAGAAATATTTTTCCAGCAATGGATTTTCTAACTGCATCAAACAAGAAAGGATTAGGCGATAAAGTAGAGCTATTTGATAACGGAACACTTAATGCAGAGGGAAAAGATGTAATTGTAATTGGCGGAGGTGATACTGCAATGGACTGCGTTAGGACATCAGTAAGACAAAAAGCCAAATCAGTTAAATGTTTATACCGAAGAGATAGGGAAAATATGCCAGGATCAGCTCGGGAAGTTGGTAACGCTATAGAGGAAGGTGTTGATTTTGTTTGGTTGACTAGTCCTAAGAAGTTTATTGGAAACACA